>Ga0209367_1004861_pt1 | contig 18623 bp, 12 predicted proteins | sample WorMetLIZISLAND2_FD_187412 | JGI IMG/M metagenome (GOLD analysis project Ga0209367, IMG submission 187412) | Marine gutless worms symbiont microbial communities from Max Planck institute for Marine Microbiology, Germany - Olavius geniculatus... ... | reverse complement strand
ATAGGTACATACGTGCTGCTTATCATAACAAGCACTGGTGACAGGCTTTTTGGATTTATCAACATCGATGACCTTGAACGACCTTGAACCCTAAAAATATTGATTTTAAGCGATTTTTTGGCGATTTATGGCTGCAAAAGAGTGAATTGTGACGAAATGGATGGAGATAGACTACGATTACCTGCGAACAGGAACTGCTATAGGCTTTCGCGCGTCTCATGAGCTTTTCTCAAATTTCTTGTTTTCAACGTTTTACTGGAAAAACTGTTCGCATCTAGTCTGTTATGCTGCAGTATTTTTTTTAATTCTGTGAGTAATATCTATTGTGTCAACTTGTTTTATGAGTTGCTGTGACATGTCATGATATAAAAATGTCTTTTAAAAAATTTTAAAAAATACGTTTCATTTTTTTTGCTTCCGCAACCAGAAGCACATAATTTTAGGCTCAACCAAAAAAGTCAATTTGGTTTATCGTTTAAGTATACACAAATAACGAATTTTATCGAAAATTCACACATACATTGTCATTCTGTTACCATCTGACTGAACAGAGTGTACGTCGTTTGAGTTTCGCTGTGGATCGGGCGAATGCATTTCCAAGTCTCTGAGATGTGACTGGTTGGGCCAGTGCCGCGACGACAGCGACGAACATAACTGCAGTAAGTCAATTCATTACTTCTGGTGACACTGTTTTCTGTTGAGTTTATTGAGTAGAAATTAAATTACTAACTGGCAGCCGTCCACATAATTATATAATTTTAAAACATATCATAGCACAATTACACTTAAATCATAGTTATCCGAAAAAGAAGATGGAAGTGTTTTTTGGCCCCTATGTCATCAGCATAAAGGTAATCGTGTAAGAAGAAAGATAATATAGAGTAGCGGACTAAGAACACGTTGTGTTCTTACGAACGCGACTTGGGTGAGTAACACAGTAACATAGATTAACAACAGAATTTAGAAGCAAGAGTGATTATTATCACGTTAGTAGGCTTATAATAGAGTGACCAAAATGTTTTGTTACAGCACTAAGCCAGGAATCTGATGTTTGTACTGTATCGGAGTATGTTAATGACATATGACTGCAACCGTTTATGCGCATTATACTTTAACAGAATTAAATGTTTTATAATAGTTTATAAGTGGCAAATGATAAATTAATGACATGTAAAATATTGCGTTTTGATAACAATGGCGGATTCAAGGGAAGTGGGCGTCCCCCTATTGACAGGATGCATCTTAAAATAAGGGAAAATTTTGTACCAAAATGCGTGATTATTGGATAAAATTTTCCCATTTCTTTGGAGGGGGCACAGCTTTCTTTTCATGCCCCACCCCTACCATTTCCAAATTTTAAACTTCTGGATCCGCCACTGTTTGACAATAAATTTCCACTAGTGTTGGTCGATATCACAATGATTTATGAACGACTGAAATGTGGTCATTTTATGATGGTCGGGTAGTCCATTTTTCGGGTAGTCCAGAAATTGCGCACCAATTCCACCCAAAAACGGAACAATGTTTATGGTCTATATTTGGCACTTAAAAACAATAATTGTTCTACGTTCTACAAGATAGCCGGTGTACACCGGCAAGTGTGTGATGTTTGTGTCACTGTAGCATGCGCCGCCGATGGAGTTCGTTGTGCTAACGGAAGGTGTCTTTGGCCGATGGAAAGATGTGATGGGGTTAACGACTGCGGAGACTATTCTGATGAAACCAATTGCAGTATGTTTATATACTAGGTCAAGTTCGTGACCCCAAAATCGTTGAGGCCCGTATCTCCGTAACCGTGCGAGATAGACGCATGGCCATAATTGACCACCAATAGAAAAGTGCCCACGGCGAGTCCAATGGTCACGTGACCGATAACGTCACTTGACCCCAACAGGTCAAGGTCGTGATCGTTACGTGGTCGTGGTCGTAGTCTTTCAGGCATTACTTGCATTTATGTCGCGTTCAGAGCGGCATAACTGTACTGAACTGGCACGTTGTCGTTTTTGACAAAGTGACCAATAGGCAAAAAGGGCGAGCCCATTGGTCATTGGTTGACGCGTATTCACGTAAGGTCAGTGGCTTCGTTAGACGGTGCCCACTGTCATGCATTATTGCTTGCCTATTGCTTATTTCGTTAAAAACTGTCCAATATCAGGTCAGTTTAAATCACTTCACTTCACTTTAGTACAGTTACGTCGATCTGCACTTACCTCAAGTTCAGTAGCGTAACCCAAGTTGTTGCTAGTTAGGGAGAAAGCTAAATTGGAATGCAGTTAAATAGTACAGCTTTTTTTAAAGAGTTTTTTTTACGTGTAATGATTTTTAAAACCATTTTAACAGCTTTTTAAGCCCATCGCTGTTTACACCACTGTGGTGCAGTTAAATTTTTGATTATCACTTTATTACATTTTACACCTAACTGTGTCAGCGAAATAATTATGACAACTGTCGTCGAAGTATTACAAAGCGTAAGGTATGATGCTATAAAAACGTAGTCGTTTATTTCTTAATGGACCATTAAATACTTTAAAGCTCAACAGGGTGCTACAAAAAAAACAGCCCCCTAAAGTTTTTCGCTGTTTCTTAGCAACCGTTTGGAATTTTCACTTGAAATTTTACAGCTTTATTTACTAACTGCTGGCTTAAACAGATACTGAGAGCATTCGTTGTTTCATCAGTTTGACAGTCATAACGCAGCAAATTCGTCTTCTGCGCACTTAAAAAACTAAAACATACTTTTGACTACTGATGATTTGCAAACAAACAATAAACATTACAGTTGAAGTTCATTACGTTCATAACATCTGTGTAAAATTATTGCAATTTGAAAGTACGAACACAGCAAAAGCGCTTCAATATTATTGTATTACTTTACGTGCGTATGTAGCATCTTGTGCATCGTCTTACCAGTTCCAGTGTCGCATGGGTCTGTGTCTGAGGCGTGATGTTTACTGCAATGGCACAGTCGAATGTCCGGATGGCAGCGATGAACCGCCAAACTGTCACCGTAAGCTGCTTTGGTCTAAAGAAATTATTGCGGTATTTTTTGCGTTTGCAGCACTGCATACCTGCCAAAGTTTTCTTTTCGCGTTGTGCGCAGTGTCTTACAAGTATTTTAGCCTGTAGCCGGGTAATGTATATAACGCTGTGTCAGAAGAACCTCACTGTGTGTGAAATTGTAAATGCGATTTATGCAGAACTGCTACCCTCACCACGACAGTCGACAGATGCAGATCAGTCTAGTAGGCTAAGTAATTTGTAGCAACTGTTAATCTGCAAGGTTAAGAAGGACAAGTTCAGATCACAAAAAAGTTTCACGTTGCTCCATTTAAACAGTATTTAAACAATTCACAGATTGTGAATGTTTAAAATGTTGCTTTAAAATAACAGACAGAAACTTAATCCAAAGTATAAAAAAATGCATTACAGAGATTTATATTAGACATCTTGCATAATTCTGCAATTTACAAGCTGATTCCCGTTACGACGTATACCGGGTGCTCCAAAAACGGAACTTCTGTTTTATTTTTGCGATAACTTTCGCAAATGTACGGTGATTTTAACGATTTTTTACTGTTAGAAGAAAAAAGGGAAAACTGTGCTGAACACGACATTTTTATTATGCAATCATTTACTTGCCGTCTTATTTTGTGCTGATGTGCCGTTGAGAAACAACTCACTCACCCCCATCTATCAAAACAAAAAAAGGTGCAAAAGATGTTGAACTCTGTAGGTTGCGGGAGTGCACAGTATGCGTGCGACAATGGTCGTTGCATTAATCATTTTCATTCATGTGACGGCATCAACCACTGCGGCGACTTCAGCGATGAACGGCATTGCAGTATGTTTTGACACCTAATCACTAACATAGTCAGAAATGTAAACTGGGGCTTTTCTCCTTTTTTCTTCTTTTTGCTTTTTTCTTTTTTATTTTTTCATTTTTTTCTTGGTTTTTATTTTTTCCTTTTCCTTTATTGTTTTTTTCCTTATCTTTGTTTTTTTTATATATCACCTTTCTTTTCATTTTTTCCTTTAGAAATAAAATTTCTAAAATCCAACTAAGTGTTGGGAAGGACTATGATCTCTTCCAGGGGGTCTGGGGCAGTGCCCTAGCCAAAATCGAATTTGGTGCATTGCATTTTTAAAAATATAAGATCTGGTGGCAATCAACTAACCAAATTTAGTGCAGTTTAAGCGTGTCTTGCCTGGCAATGTAGGAGAACTGGGCTTTCTTTGTCTACGCCACTGCATTTAGTGTTATTTATGAAGTCGTGGTACATTAAACAGACATTTAGTGTGTACATGATAACACAGGAAATGCGGAAAATTGCCGTGAGAGTTACATTTGGACTTAGTGCAAATAATTGCCGTTCTTTGCAGTTATGATATGTTTTGCAATTTTTGATCGTTTATGAGATCTAGGTGATTTATAGTGAAGTTTACTATTCGCAGACGTTTTCCGGACAGTTTTAGGGAGTAGACTGCTGTGCTTTTGTATTGTAATACCACCTGTGTCGTGTAATGCACAACTGAGCCATATGTATGCGTGAACAGTTTGTTCGGCGAACCAATACAAGTGCAACATGGGTCTGTGTGTACCTGCATCTGCGTGGTGTAATGGTCACCTGGATTGTCCTGACCGGAGTGATGAAATACCTGGTTGCAACGGCAGTAAGTTTTTGTTCGTTTAATTTGTACCGCTTATGTTTGTATTTAGTTATAACCACTCAGGCGTAATCTGTTGTAAGGTAGACTGAATATTTTTCTCATAAATCTACTACATAAACGCGAAGTGTTTTTGGTGTAGTTTTAGATTTGAGATTTTGCATAAACTGGCGAAGTGTTTGATTTCTACGCAGTCACATGGGTACAGTTTTATTATTTTTCATGCTATTGTAACACAGTACTTGCGATACATTTCGTGCTACTGTTATGACATGTAGTGAATACACGAGGAGACTGTTGTTCGATCGTTGCGGCGATGATCGCCGCAACCGAACAGGCGATCGTTCGAGCAACAGGTGCGACGATCATCGCCGATCATAGTGTTTTCACGAGGCGATCGTCGCGGCGACAATCGCCGACGATCGCCTCGTGTATTTACCGCATTAGAGGTCCATGGACACCAAAATTAACTTACCATTTCCTAAAAGCGCACAATTTTCTGAGAATATTGACACTAATATCGGCACCCAGCGTTTTTGTCAGCACGAAGAAATTTACATTTGGAATCGACGATCTACGAAAACGACGCAGAAAACGAGACGCCATGTTGGCAGGTTGATGACGTCACCGCATGTACCCGTAGTCAACGTAAAATACGCACAGAAACATAAGCAATATAAAATCACATTGTCTACCTATGTACTGATGCAGTTGTCATGCGACACAGTATTTTTTGCCATTAAAAATATTAAAATTAGTTAGTATACACTGACTGGATACACGCTGTGACGTCACTGCCAGCTACTTGCCAAGGTCAGATTTTTTAGCATAAGGCAACGTAACGCCATTTTTCGTTATATTCGGGCATTAATTTTATACATTTACAAAGCTTAAATTATCATATTATATAGGCAAGGTGAAATGTCTAATTGAGGTCTACGTAAATTTTTTCAAGTGAGTTTGACCGTGGCCATGGACCTTTAAAATACCATAGAGCTAAATGGTTTTAACTTGATCGTTTGTTCTGTGTATGACTGCAGCATGTCCGAATGGGACTGGTTCGTATAGGTTTTGCAAACCCACCGGAAAGTGCATATTTCCCAGTCAGGTTTGCGACTCATTTCAGCACTGTCCTGATGACAGCGATGAAGTTAACTGCAGTTAGTACTTCACTGTTTTTGTTTTCATTTGTTTGTTTTTACGTTATGCAAATGTCAAACGCTTAAAACTGCTGCATAAATTTGTATTAATGCAGCCATAAAAGCAGCACCACTTTAATTTTAACGACTCTGTTAACATGTACTGACTTTGATGTTCGTTTTGCGGTTAAACCTACATTCACAGATAAACAACAGAGAGAGCTGAAATATGTTGCCGCTTCACCATCTGATGCTATAATGGGCAGCATTACATTTAAGGCATAATAATTAGCGTAGCTTTAGACGTCACGATTAATATATTATGTTTGTTTTGTAAATTGTTTTGTAGAAAAAGGTGTTCGGTTAGCTTGTTTTAAAGTAAGTGCAAAGTTCTGAACGCGTGATGATTTGCAACTGCACAGTTTGATGACCGTTCAGCACAATATTAAACTAGACAGCAGTCATAGCCCGCAGGTATCTCCGCCAAGGCAAAGCTATTCGCCAGGTGGCGTCACCATCTTTGGTGTTGCAGAGGTTCTTTTATGCCCCCTTTAACGCAATGGTAACAAAAATTTCAAAGTGATCCAGAATTCAGGATTCTTGCTGGATCACCACCAAAATTTAATCACTTGTAGCTTATGCCATGCCCGACATACCCTGAAAATTTTAGAAAGATCCGTCCATAACTTTTTGAGTTATCTTGCTAACAGACAGACAGACAGACAAACAAAAACCGGCAAAAACATTACCTCCTTGGCGGAGGTAATAACGCGTCTCTGACTCCGTTCATTACATTACACGGTTATTTGTGGCACGCCAGTTATGGTAGAATTAAAATCTTATCCTTTAGTGGCAAATCGCAAAAGTCTTAAAATGATGTGTATAATATTTTGAACTTGAACGCTCAGCAAAAAATACGTTACGATAGTGGATATTTTTAACACATGCTGCGATGATTTTTTTTTATCAATCTGCATGTGCCTTTAGACCTAAACAAAAACTAGCGTATGGATTTTGGATCATAAAATTACACGTGGCAGCTTTTCAGGAACCGAATAACTTCGTTCAAAAGTTGTACAACAGTGATACCGTTCGTACCTTTATTATGAATGTGTGCACGATATATAGCGTGTGAAAGTCATCAGTACGGCTGCGCAAACGGACGATGCATCTACCGAGACTGGCTTTGCGATGGAGTTGAGGATTGCCCACAGGGAGACGACGAACTGTCCTCTATCTGCGGTATGTGTTTTTTTTTCGAAAAAACATCGAAGGTTGTTCGCTAGTCACATAAAAATTATTTACTAAAATATGCACTCATGGTTATTTAAATTATTTATTTTATGATTGTGTCAAATTGTTTCTGATAAAAGTATAGCCACAACGTCTAGGCAATTCTTAAAATATTTCGTAAAAATAATCACGCAAATTTGTTCATTTTTCACTTAAGTTGCTGAAATCGCATTAACAAAGCTAGCCACTGAAGTGCTATCAATCGTTATTGTATTTTCATAGACCCATGGAATGGAAATTACAGATTTAGGTAGATGTACTGCGAACGGCGTTTTTGCATTGCGATTGGCGTTTTCGTTGTCTGCACAGGTCGCTGCAGCGCTGATCAGTTTCAGTGTTCACGCGGAAATTCCTGCATCAGCCTTCGTCAGGAATGTGACGGTTTTGCCGACTGTAACGACACTTCAGATGAAGCAAACTGCCGTAAGAAACGGCGCACATATGAGTGTTGTCTGTAAATGGAACGGAATGTGATGTCAAACTTATTTAGATAATACTCATTGACATAGCTACGACGTGTCAATTGGTTACAGTTAAAATGGCTAAAAGCTATAGCTCGTCATAGGAAACTGATCTCAACGCTACGGAGCGTCACCTGCCGTATAGGATCACACAGTGTTACCTGCCACCCGACACAGGTGAACGCGGCCCACCTTAACCTAGCCAGATAGGCCGGTACTCGATTTTCCTACCCCGGAGGGATGGAAGACTGAGTTGATTTAGGCTGATAGAATCGCGCTTGCACTGCACTGCAATTGCACTGAGTCTTAGAAAAAGCCAACTTTCTCATTTCGATAATTTATTTTCATAGCATTTGGCAGCCACCATAATGATACTCCGGCTGCAAATTACGTAGTATTGTATGTCATGTTTCTCGGACGATATTTACACAAATGAAAGCGCCGTAAGTTTTATGACCTAGAACAAAATGAGCCTTTTTGCTTGTGAAGTAACAGTGTAGTTTAGGATTTAGTTAAACATTATTGTGCTTTTTGCCGCTGTTGTGAATTAAAAGGAAAACTGTTCTAACGATTTTATGATATTGTTTTAGTTACGGTATAGTCAATAATGATTATTCGTTCGTATCTATCACGATCAAGCCCATCGAGAGCCATAGCGGGACCCGGGGAAACAATCTCGCCCCCCAAACATTTTTGCAGGGCCCCTCTGGGGAGAAATTGTTAAATTGTTTTTTTTCAAAAAATGGTACATTTTGGTGTACTTTTTTATTTCTAAGCGACGGCGGGCCCCCCAAACGTCGCGGGGCCCGGGGTAGCTTACCCCCATACACCACCCTCTCGACGGGCCTGATCGCGGTGCCGTACATCGGAATGTCTTTGTTGTATTGATTACAGTGTCTGTTGATAAATCGACGTCAGCACTGGTGGTAAAATACGCCGGTGTATCTGACTACTTTGTCTGTTCTGAGCAGTGGACATCAGCACAACACAGTCACGCCGTCTGTCGACAACTCGGATACTCGTTAGTTTGTTTGAATATTTGCGTACATACATGCCTGCGTGCACGCACATGACGTGTGCAAATCACAACTATGTTTAAGAAAAAAAATAATTTTTATCGATGGTTTGACATCTTATGAAATGTTTCAGTTATTTCGATTTTTTTGCAAACACAAACATAAAACGTTTCAGCGTATTTTCGCCGTTTCGTAACCACACTTGTTCAAAACGGTCAATAGTTTAGTGAATTTAATCTCAAACGTTTTGATTTTTAATACAAAATTTTTGAGTTATGATAGAATGAATCTGATTGATGTTGGCGATGTCTTACTATTGGTGGTTGATTTTGCCGTGAGCGGAAAGCGATGTGTTTCTTTTTTTTATGTTACAGCTCGGCAGAAGAAACTGTCAACATAAGTATCTCCGATCTGAACTCTACTTCCACACTTCGACTAAACAATACACCGTCATCTACGCACAGCATACTACAGATGTTACAGCCTCGGCAAGTAGTTTTTTTGGTTTCATTAGTCATACAGACGTTTTAGTTGCTCTAGAGAAAATGTTTATAAAATAACATCATTAGCAGGAACAGTGGGTCTACACGAAGATATTGTGCAACTCAAACACATGAACAGACTTTTACCACAGGCAGATGTTATAATGATTTGGTATCTATGTTTATTAGTAATCAACTGTTGTTGCGTCTCCCATTTTTATGGGAACATTGTAAAATTTGATGTGTTTGCTTTAGTCGCCGTTTCTACTGGCGATTAAGTGCAAAATACAGATTCTGATATTATTGTTTTTACGCATGCATTGTTGTGGCAAAATGTCACATTTTTAGAGATTTTGGATCATGTTCTATAATTATTCACTGTGTATAGTTTTACTTTTAAAGTTGTTCACTAATGAAAAGTTGTTGTTGTTATGTTGTTGTAGTGAATGTTCGTCAGAGACGGTTGTTGGCGTGACATGCGTGAATACCAGTGAGTCTCCTACACAGCTGTTTCTATTGATTAGATCTAAGTAGACTAGTTAAAACTTAAACCAATATGTTACATATAGTAACCTACAATGGATTTTTTGGGTATTGACAGTGGAGTAGCCAAAACCTAATTGTAGTGGGAGCACTTGAGAAATGAGGCATGGGGAGGGGTGTCTCTTCCCCACGGGGAACTGGTTTGGGGAGACAGCATAGCCGCTTTCCCAAAAATTTTCCGGATTTTGGTGTCAAAATTTCGTGTTTTGGTGCATTTTGGCATTAGTTTTAGTAACTGAGTAGGCGCCTAGGGGGCACGTGCCCTCAGTGCCCCCTTATGCCCCCCTATGGCTACGCCAGTGGGTATTGAAACTCATCCTGCAAACAAATTGCACAATTTGCACAATTTGCACGTTACTTTTTTGTGTATTTCAGCGCATATTTCGCTTGGTCTGATTTCTCTAGGTAGTGCAGAAGCAGACACTGGGTGAGATGGGCAACTAAATAGTCGTTTGATGGCAAGTTGTGTCAGGAATATTTACACAAAAATTATTAGAATTTGGTAATTGTTGTTTAAGTTACAATCGCTGACGTCAGGGATGTTTTTTGAGACACAGTGTATAACACGTGATCACTTGAGCCAGAAATTTCCACCAGGCCTGCTTGGTGAGAGTTTTATGCTTGCTTTATGTATGCTTTTAAGTTCACTTTAAATGTGCTTCATGTATGTTTAAGTATGGTTTATGTATGCTTCCTCGTGTAAACGGGGTATAACTCATTAGTGAATCGTGATACAATTACTAGAGCAAGGACAATTGAGATTTTTTTTTCAGCATGCACTATGTAACTTTGCATTTACTTACTATACAAGAATAGAGCCAGTTGTTGGACTCGTACGAAAATTGAATTTGAAGACGGCGCGCTAAATTTACAAAACCTAAAAATGACGGAGGACCACAAAAAATAATGGATGGCTGGAAATTGCAAAGCTCTAAAAATTACGTTTTAAATCGCAGGTTCGTCATTTTCTAGCTTTTACAAATTCTAGTGCTGCGACTAGGTCCGTCAGTTTTATGGTGTTGCATTTGGCAGATCTTGCACTTTCAGTCGCCTTGAATTTGAATTCGCTTGAATCGACTTGTGAGTAAATCGTCAGTCGTTGTTGTGTTGAAGCATGTGGGCGTCGTTCGCCCAATATCACAAGCGTCGGTCCCTACATCATAAATGGAAACTGGGCAGTACGTGGTGCATGGCCGTGGCATTGCACGATCAAACGGCGCGGATACATTATATGCGGCTGTGTCGTGCTCAACAACCAATGGATACTGACCGCAGCACACTGCGTCTTTAACGAAGCCACGTATGTCAATATCACACCCACTCGTCGTCTTAAAAATTGCATTTATTAGTTTTCTGTAAAAACCACCGTCGTTTTTGCTAGCACTGCTTTAGAAAATTCGCTGTCTGTGTTAGACTTGCTATTAGATAAAGGATAAAGCCCAAATTCCATCGTGCCGATTTCCCTAAACATCGCTGTGACACGTGTTTCGGGGATGTCTTGAGAAAAACAGCCACTTGTCACGGGAAAGTCGCAAACGTGAACCATAAAACGGGGATGTCACGGGAAAGCTTCGAGATTTTAAACCATCACGATATGTCAAGATGGTTTGGAAAAATCTTGTGACAAGTGTGTGAAAAGCCCGTTTGCGTCGTTCCAGTAGAATTTCGAAACGGTTACGACGCGGCAAACGGACTTTGGCACGTCGCAAACTTGCCACGATAAGAAACGGTGAAGCTGTGGACTTTCCCGTGTTTTTCTGGAAAATCGGGGAAGTGCTGTCGAACTGTTTTTATGGCGGTGTTGATTGTTCTGCACAACGTGTGACTTACAGAGCATTTCAGAGTTTAGATGTTTATTTGTTGCAGTAACCGACCCGAGAGAGCGTCCGATCTGCAAGTGCGATTTGGTGCCGTACTGGCCAATGATACAGATCCTGACGCAGTCCATGCTAACGTCTCACGCGTTATTCCTCATCCGAACTACACAGATCATAGTCCCACTAGTAGTTTTCCGAATGATGTCGGTTTACTGCACCTCACTAGACCTATCAGCTACACCGACACTATCCTTCCAATCTGTCTGCCGTCACCGGATGTCAGTCTTGATCAGTTTAAAGTCTGCGTCGACACCGGCTTCGGAAAAACGTCACACGACAGTAACGTTCATACATTTCTCAATTTTTTTCAGTCCAAATTTGTAACTTACAAACGAAATACAAAGCCCATGCCAGTGTCATTTTGCAACATCTTGGCGTGCACAAAGTATGCATGCGACATAAATGTAATAAACGATAGACAAAGAAAACAAGTGTCACACTTTGACGATGTGTCACAAAATTTATTAATATCGTCGAAATAAAACTGCACCCGTCATTACACGTCTGAAAGTCACATTTACTACGTTTATTCGTTTTTATTCATTTATTTGTTTATTCGTTTTTATTCGCTGAACCCTAGAGATATAGAATGTCAAATCTGCTGTCATGAAATTTGCATCTCATATAGCCATTACTGAATCGGCGTTTAACTATATGCAGGACAGTTTATTCTGGCAAAACTGTTTTTTTTGTCACTCTAGCGATTGATGTTTGTATTAGGTGAAATCATGCTCCGATCGAAGTCTGTAAACTTACACTGTTAATTTAAAACACAGTAGCCTAACTACAAGCTAATATTTTGTGGTGTTTTAGTTTACGCGATAAACAAAGCGTTGCTTTTATATTTTTTTTTGTACCGGTTGACCAGTGACTACATGTGGATTGTAATTCAACCGTTTTATGCTGTATTAGGCCATTCTGCTTCAAATGAAAAGCTTTGTTGTTTAGGCTTATGTGATATTTGAGGCTAAGCCATGTTTACATCGCCACGTGAATGTTAAGGGTTACGCCAGTGTCATTGCGACATTATGTTAATCTTTAATTCGTGATGTTTTTAGGTTCTCCATCCAGTCGTTTGCTGCAGGTGAGAATGAACATTATACCTTATGAAACCTGCCGAAGCATGGGTCGATCAGGCGTTAACGACACTGTTCACATCTGCATCGGTTCAGTTCCAACGTGGCACAGCGGCATATGCTTGGTTAGTTATTATTTTTTGTACGCTTGCGAGTAAAGACTCCGGGGGTGAAAACAAAATTAAAAGCAAAGCTTGAAGTGACTCAGAGGTCCGATGCTTGTACTAGTATGTGTACATAAAGCTACTTGTCGCCAATGATCGCCGATCCGATGCAGTAAAATGTTCTGTGACTGAGTTCAAATTTAAAACTCTATGGCAAACCAAATACGCAACACACTGCAGTAAAATGCAGTAAGCTGAATACTGATCGGTATTTAGTACATGCTGATGTTTAGTTAAACCAGTCGGCTTGATGACATTTAGCTATTTTTTTTGTCTCAAAAGTACTTGGACCTAAAATAAGTGAGAGTGATGATAATTGTTTGTCATTTTAGCAACATAACAGCGTTGCGCTATAGCCTAAACTGTTTGTACCAGCAATGTGTGCTTAGAATGTTTTAGCATTTAGCTCTGCAGCTTAATGCCCCGTTTACACGATCAAGCAAACATCGAGCAATCATCAAGCAGACATCCAGCAAATGCATTCAAAATACCCGTGCTCCCTTACTCGTAAATTGCCTCTATAATTTTCTACATACGACACCCTGTCGATGGTGCTGATGTATTGCGACTGTAGGGTGACAGCGGCGGTCCGATGGCGTGCAAAGATCACCGCGACACGTGGACTGTCATCGGCATCAACAGTTTTACGTACGCCGATTGCACACAGAGCGTCGTGGCACGTGTCTCAACGTACGTTGATTGGATCCAGCAGAACATGAACCTCTACGGCTGACTCAGTCACTGCCCATAATCAGTGCACTTGTGTCAACTGCAATTAGCTTATATGATGTTCCTGATATCACAGACAATAGGCTATGACACACTGCAGCATTATAAGAGTTTACGTGTAGTTAACGTTCACAGCAACTTCTGCTGAACGACGTAAAAATACTTATCGGTTTTCTTTTTTGCTTTGACCTACATTGACAAAATAAGACTTTAATTTTGATGAGTCTGCAACTTAACATTACTGTTTTTACTCATCGCGCGCTACTATCGTAACGTAGCGAAGAGGAGTATATAAGATCAGTGTAACATTGAGGACCGACAGACTGACCGACGACCGACCTCTGTTCCTGGAAGAGCCTTCCTGGAAGAACTTCAAACGGCCATATCTCCATAACGGTGCCAGATAGATGCATGGTCACTATGGACCGCCCTTAGGAAGTGGCTTACCGCGAGTCAAATGGTCACGTGATAGATGACGTCACGTGACCCCCAAAAAGCCAAGATGGTGACCACGTTATCTTTGAGGCGCCATAATCTCGACAACGGTGCCAGATAGACGCATGCGTTAAAGTATAACAAGACAAATGGCAACTTTCGTCATCAACCATTATTGGAAACTTTTTCTCCTCAGTTCGTAAAATCGGGCAATATTTTACGAACTTCGGAAAGACAATTTCCAATAATGCGCGTGAAGAGTACATTAGATTGGTCGGAATCTAAAAATATTTTTAATAATCAGCTTAATTAGTAGTGATTTGACATCTTAACAGTTTGGAGGTGTTTTTAGACTTTTTGTTGTTGTTGTTTTACTAACCCGGATGCTTCGCTGAGTAACGTAAATTTCCGTTAGATAGCGTATAATAATCTCGCTTATATAAGGGGCCTCGTGTATTTTTGTGCACATGCTATTTCCAGTTACATATCCGATGTTTGAATTTGTTCAAGTTTGCTCTCTGCTTGTGCGAAAGTTTGCAGTAAATTATCCGATGCGTTTTTTCCTGAAATCTAGGTAGGCCTATCTGCTACCCACCGTGGTTTAGCAATTTGAGCTGTTTTGCATTTTATTTGAACTAACCTCGTTGTGACGTTACTCTGAAATGATTATAATGTAAAATTATTTTTTTTGCATGGGTCCATCAGATTTTGTTTACGTTTTGAGCATTTCGATCACACACGTGTCAAGAGGCAGTTAGCTAGTTGCTGGCAAGAGCCTGTCCGTCTGCCTGTCTTTCCGCTGTAGGACCCTAACGTTAAAATACGGTGATCATATAACTCAGGTTACCCGAATAGTTATTACACGAGTAACTAAATAAGTGTTTTTTGCTTTTTGAGTACAGAATACTAATTCTGATGTTGAAAATAAACTCGTGCTTAAGACTAAAAATAGCTATACACCAAGACGCGCAGGCTAACGGCCTGGACAGTTTATACAAGACGAATGTGCGGATTGCGAACGGGTTCGCTTGCGGATCGGATCTACAGAGTAATTCAGATCCGCAAACCACTAACAATAACAGAAACTAAAATATTTGAGTAAAGAGGCCGGAATCGTTCTTCTAATCTGCATTTGCTAAAAGAAGCAGCATCGGATTGACGGTTTGGGTGCAATTTGCAGTTGCATGTTTTAGCTGGAAAAATTCACCCTTTTCCAAATCTGCCCTTTTTCAATCTAACACATGTAAACTTCACACGTTTACCTGTCAAATGGCATATCGATCCGCCGAATGGTTCAAGCAAAAAACAAACACAAATGTGACCGACAGACGACTTCATTATCATCATCATCATAACATCCTTATAGTGCGCAGATTACAGATAAAAACAGGCCATCTCGCAGTAAAACGTCACACAACAAAACAGTAAACTAGAAACAAAACTAGTTAGAAGCATGATTAAAAATGAGTCTTTAAATGTTTTTTAAAAGTATTAACGTTACTAATACGTCTTAGTTCACCAGGTAGATTGTTCTAAGCGTTAGGGCCCGCAAAAGAAAATGCACGTTCTCCGAACTTGGTTGACAGACGTGGCTTGATGTAGTCGGTGGTCGATGACGAACGGAGACCAAGTTGCTGCAAGGCTGAACGGCGTGCAGTGGCAGTGTCACTAATGTATACTGGTGATCTGTCGTTGTCTGCATCGTGCATCAGAAAACACAGTTTGTAGAGGACCCGTTCACGAATCGGCAACCAGTGCAGGTGACGAAGACCTTGTGTGATTTGGTCGCGCGGCTCAAGTTGCAGAAGGAGTCGAGCTGCTGCATTTTGTACTCGCTGCAGCGACAGAGAGACCACGCTGTAAAGAAATGCGCAAGAATATAGCGGAGTCGCTTGCGCTGCTTATAGCAATCAGCCCGCAGGTAACTACATCACAAACCGTCAAGTCGCAAAAAGTACATTGTCGTGTTGCTTTATACCCTGGCCGAACTTATCTTCCAAACTGCAAAGCATTAACGCTTTCTGGCCGTAGAAAATTATACTGTCTGTGCAAACGAGTCACATAAAGTGAATAAATAGTAATTTTTTCGTGTTCTTGTTTGAATCGAGATCGATCCCGCGAACTGTCAACTGCATGTCCGACGCATGCATGGACAATTACAGCAATGAAGTAGGCCTAAACAAATCACACAGATACAATTTTACAAACATTCATAAGCATGTAACTGCACGTTGTGCTTTTTTCTTGGTCGTTATAAAGACGGTCTGTATGGTACGCTGGTTTTCAGTCAATGAAGAGCCCAGCTGTGGACGACTTTAGCAACACTTGCAATCTAGCGAGTACTGAGAATAGATGTGCAGGTTGTTTTGATCTATATCCAGTGATATCGGCGCAATTCGGTTTAAAAATGTGTATCGGGACCAAAAATTGCAAACAGTTGACTAAAACCCCCGTTATGGGGTTTCAGCTCGTTCAAGATTATCGATATTAGTACCCCCGGAAAGTCGTCGGCAGTGCTTGTTGTGATGGGCAAGAAATCTGTGTCTATCTGCAACCGTTTTCACGTTAAAAGAGTTAATAGCGGTAAATAGCAATTTTTATGGTCTTTGACACCCTCGTTCGATAAAATATTTTTACACAAAGCATGAAATTTTGTCACACAAAAATAAAGACTATATGCCATTACATGACGGAAAGACGGAGTCTTTATCTCAGCTGGGCTTGGATCTCTATACCAAGTTGTGACAAACACCAAGAAGACAGACAGCCAGACGGACAGACGGACGGACAGACAGAATTGCGATACGTGCTTAACACTACATGCTGTCGGGTGTAAAAGTTATCGTGATCGTGCTGTCACTGAGCGGCGTCATTCTGTTGACACGTAAGCACCGGTAGTGTGGGAAATGGTGACAGACAATCTGACTGCTCTAGGGGAGCACGGCAAGCCTATAACGTCATCCGTCTCAAAGACGGAGGGAGATGAGAGAGGTCATGGTTAATGCACACTGCAGTGCTACACTTCAAAGCACATGTTTTGTTGCGAATCTCAGAAATTAGCGTTACAGTTTTTGTCGTCAATATCGGCTATACAATGTTGACGGTGTCATCACTGTCACTGTCATCACGAATCGTTCACATTTACCTAGGCCTAATGTTAGGTTGGAAAAATATATAAATAGTAACTACCGTGAGGTCATCATTCACATTTTCTCCAGAGCAACATTTCACGAACTGAGGAGAAAATGTTCAATAATGACCGATGATGCCAGTCACTGTTTTGTTATACCTCAAAACCAAAACAAAAGTCGTTGTCCGCTCACTTTAATGTTGCTCACTGTTGCCCTTACCATCATCAGCGGGCAAAAATGCGTATTTGTTAACGTCAGTTGACCCGATTTGGACCAATCGCGTGCAGGTATTTCGCGTTCAAGTATAACAATTTTAGGTTTAGATTTTTCAAATTTTAATAGATCGATCTGCTCCAACGATATTTTAAGATCAAAGTCTAAAATTGTCCATGTTTTGTGCCTAACAAATTGTTATGGTGCGTGCTGCCCAAAAATTTGTACACATGTTCTTATTTTTGTTTCTCGCACATCACGCAAACACTTATGGCAAGGTTATTTTTTCTGAGCCCAAATACATTGGCTTTAATACATTAAACGTTTAATAAAGTTTTAAATTTTTGCCTTTTTTCTCAAAACAATTTTACAAGGCACTCGATTTCTGATCATTCAGCAATTGAAGCTTTATGGGCATCACGGCGATCGGCAAAGGAAGCTTAAAGATTTTGCGTTTTTATGTAAAACAAACAATTGCTTCAAATTTTTGTGAACCCCAAAATGTTGGGACATACAGTAACAAAATGTTTACACTTTCGATCATGCGGCAAAGTTTCACGGCAATCGGCCGAATAGGCAAACATAGAAAAAAAAATTTTTAAAAACGAACAGGAAAAAAAATCGATGCTCAGTACAACACAAATGCTTCCGGCGAAGCTATCGCTGTTTGCCGGGGGCTTTAAGAAGCATTGTGATGAGAAAAGGAAAAAAAGTTTATTTGCCATATAAACCTAGATGTAAAGACAAGATTGTTGCAGATGAATTTCCACCTTTTAGTATTGGAAGTCAGAAACTGATGTATGTCGACAAATTTAAATACTTACGGCATATTATCAATGACAGATTGAATGATAATGATGACATTTGCCGTGAGATAAAGAACTTATTTACTCGCTGTAATATGCTGATTACTCGTTTTAAAAAATGTTCTGCTGAGGTAAAATGTGTTTTATTTAGGACGTATTGTTTCTGTGTGTATAATATTGGGCTATGGAAATATTACAAAACGACAGTTATAAACAAATTTAGATCTGCTTATCACAAGAGTATTAAAAAATTCTTTGGCTTCTCACGAATGGACAGTATGACAAATATTTTACTTCTGTTGAAGTTGCCTAGCTTTAGAACTGTTATGCATAATGCTTCTGTATTAGCTCATGCGCAGCATTTAAGGGCTCAAAATAGTATTATACAATATTTGAATGAAATTCTGCTGTAGTTTGACCTTCTTTGTGTGTTTACGTGTGTTTGGAAAGGAAGCTTAAAGATTTCGCGTTTTTATGTAAAACAAACAATTGCTTCAAATTTTTGTGAACCCCAAAATGTTGGGACATACAGTAACAAAATGTTTACACTTTCGATCATGCGGCAAAGTTTCACGGCAATCGGCCGAATAGGC
>Ga0209367_1004860_pt1 | contig 18623 bp, 12 predicted proteins | sample WorMetLIZISLAND2_FD_187412 | JGI IMG/M metagenome (GOLD analysis project Ga0209367, IMG submission 187412) | Marine gutless worms symbiont microbial communities from Max Planck institute for Marine Microbiology, Germany - Olavius geniculatus... ... | reverse complement strand
CGAAGTTGCATCGCGACATCGACTACGTTCTGCCAACCGACACCGGCTAATCGTATCCCGCTGTCGACTCAACACGTACGGCCGTCGGGCTTTTCCAGTTGCTGGTCCGACGGTCTGGAACTCGCTGACAGATGAACTCAGAGATCCAGCGTGTGACATTGACAGTTTCAAACAGTTCTTTAAAACAATCCTGTTCTGTCAGTACTAGTGTGACAAGCGCATTAGAGGTTAATTTTAACAATATGCGCTATATAAATTTACATTTTACTTACTTACTTACTTACACCAAGACGGACAGACGGACGGACAGAATTACCGTCGCTAATACGCGGTATGGCTATACGCGCGTAACAACATCCTATGCATAAAAACGAAATAAGTCAATCGAGTTTACAAAAATGATGGCATATCTGTTAGACTAATCCAGAAACGAGATCCGGGAATCCCGGGATTACGAATTTTTACGCGCGAGAGCAATATAGCAATATAGCTAGCCTATAGCACTATTAGCTACGGTATTATTCTGTCTGTCTGTCTGTAATTCACGCATTCGTGTCGACCTATCTTTGACCTTGTAGAATAAAAGAATAATCCATTTTCTCGTGTCATTCGAAACGTGATCTGAAGTCCAAATGTTTTTGAAGACTTGCGTAAAGCAAGAAACCGTCACACAGCTGCAACTTTTCGACAGAATAGATTATGAGTGCTCAAAAGTTCAATTGTTTTCCGTTATTTCCATAAATAAGATTTTGCAGTTCTAAATTATACAGTATTGGAAGAAAATTGTTTGAGAACAAAGTTTTTCGACAACTATCCGAAAACCCAGAATAAGGAAAAACGTTTGCCCAATCTTGTTTTTCTTCCCTGACACGACGTTAGTAATAATAGGCCTATAATTATAGTCATAGTTTGATCACTAGACCTATATTGGCTCCAAAGTCGGCGATATTCCCAGTGGAACACCCACAAGATCGGGAAACCTACATCGTTCGCGGAGAACAGTAATTCAGTTTCTTCTTAAAATGTGAGTCAATTTGATACTGTACCTGCACCGTTAACATTGCTGGCAGCAGAGTTTAACACCAGCGTCAGCAGCAGCAGCAGCAACCAAACGGTTGTCATGGTGATCTGTTATACACAGCCAATGACGATATGTCAATGTGCGTTCACAGTGCGCGCGTCAACGCGCCGTACGCCGCGTAACGCGCGTCATGCTCCTTAACGCGCGCTAAACGCGGGGACCATCTCAAGTGACTGTTCAATTAAGCTCTACCTTACCCTAGAAAAAAGGATACATAACCAATTCAATTGAAATGGTCCCGCGTTTAGCGCGCGTTAAAGCACGTTACGAGGCGTGACGCGCGTTAACGCGCGCGCAGTGAGAACGCACCTTTAATGCCACAACAATGATGCTGGTAATGCATGACTGATGAAAAACGCATCACAATAAATGCAAGGCTGTAAGATAATGCGAGGCTGCAATGTGCAGCGTAACAAAAAATACAAAACGTTTCATAGATGTAAAAGAAGTTTTTTACGTTTTTTATTCTTGCCACGTTTTTTTATGTTTTAACTTTTTTTTTATTTTGCTCAACGTTTTTTATTTAAAAACGTGCCTTGAAAATTTCATCAAAAGCTTCGTGAAGCACTTTTGGGATTACAGAAACGAATTAATAGGTCATAGTAATGTAATTTACTTAGTTAGTCCAAATATACTAAATAAAACTTTTTTATTCGACGTTTTAAAACGATTTTTATTCTTCTCACGTTTTTAAATTAATCAAGTTCTCTTTATCTAAACTATTATTCCAGATTGCTGCCACGTCATTGGCGTTTTTTACATCTATAAAACGTTTGATGCTGCACGTAAAGTCCTGGTCTTAGTTTTGAAAAAAAATCTGCTTATGCTACAATGACGTCACTGGCGTTAACGAACCAGTAATATTTTTGAACAGATTTGGCTATTCTCAAACAACGTTTCCAGCAGGTTGCAGCAGACCTACGGAAGTTCGCTCCGATCCATAAACCCCCTCTTTGTCTACGGGCCTAGATTACTAGGAACAATTAACCTGGTTGCCTCATTAGATCTATTACAGTCAGCAGTGGTCAAAGTAAGACGATGAAAAAATAGGAAAACTCTATTGTTTTACTTTTCTCTTTCTTTCCCCTTCTCAGCATAATTATTCATCGCTCTCCTTTCCCATACCCCTTCCTCTATTTCTTCTTTCATCTCTCTGTAGAAGCAACCAGCCCAATACAGCTAAAATGTCTGAGGGAGCGCTGTCCGCTTTTCCATTGGGTTCTGCATAAAGTGAGGCCCCGGCGAAAATCAAATTTGGTGGAACCATTTCTTAACATGTGACATATGGTTGCATTAATTTTGAATCCAAGGGGGGCTACTATACAGACTAAAAATAGAAGGTAAAGAACGCAGTGCGCACGCGTTCCCTCTCACTATGACCACTGATAGTCGGTATGCCAATTATTAATTTGTGTGCAGAACTTGCCGTCAAGTGCCAAGTAGGCTATCTTGCGCGGTCCGCTAATCGAGCTGATCAGTCGGTTAGGCTGTAGTATATGTTGTCAAAATAATCAGGCTTCTTTTATAGCAATTCTGACGTCAGCTGCAGGCGGCAACTTTGCTGTGACGACAGCAATAATGTAAGCAGCTGATACACTTCGAGGCGCTAACAGTGTAGGCCTAGTGTTGGATTTCTGTTGGACAACTGTTAATGTTCATTTATTTGTGCCTAGTTGTCCAGCTGTGATGTTGCACTAATTGTTCTGGATACTGCGTTAAAAAAATAAATAAATACTTACTTACTATTGATATAGTCAGTAATGGGCTTATTAGAAGACTGTTGTAATACTGTTTGGAAGTAGGCCTACGTGTATTTAACCAACTATTAAAAAAAATTTCGGTACTAAAATATTTCTTGCAAATAGTGGAAACCTGTACTTACTATTTGAAAAAGCACATGATATTTATTAGGCAGCTGTATCAATAGCTGAAAAGCTATTCATACGGTTATTGGATAAATATCCAGTCCTACTCGGACCGGCTATTTATCCGGCAGCCGTCTGGGCGGCCTTAGCCGGTACGTAGGCCTACGACCACCGAAGCGACTAAAGCCGTGTCTCTGCGGCGGTCGACGAGTACCTTTCGGCTGTTGATGATACTGACACTGCACGAGGATGTGACCATGTGTTGAGCTGTGTCGTTACAATAGTTCGTCTAATGATTAGACCAAAATCTAAATCAAAACTTAAATTTAAATATCGCTTGAATGCTATAAACTGAAAATTGTTGTCTGTTATTAACCAATAAGATAGGCGTACTATTTTGAACGTTGAAAATTGTTGACTATTGCCATTAATATTCAAACAGTAGATTTAGCGGCGCTCCCCAAATGGCGTAAAAAGAGGGACCAGAAAATCGAGTCCCCCAATTTTTTTGTCAAAATAAATATAAAAAAATCAGAAAAAATAATGAAAGTTGTTGCCACCAGAATGGGCCAGAGTTCATATTTTACAGCTTTAATTACACCGAATTCGATTTCGGCTGGAACTCCGTCCAGACCCAGTTGGGAGAATTTATAGCGCTCCCCGGAGACCTCTTAGCTTGAATTCAGGAGGTCGTACTTCTTAGTGGAAGCAAAGGAAAAGGGAAAAAAGACATAAAGGGAAAATGGGAAAAAAGGAAGAGATGGAAAAGGGAATGGCAGGAAAGGGAAAAGAAAGGAAGGTTCCCCAATTAACGTTTCTGGCTACGCCACGGGCTCCCCATGCAGACCCAAGTAGGACTATTGATTGATATCATACCGGGGGCTGCAGTTGTAACAGTAGCTATAAGCTGACGTACGGTTGTCAGGCGTTCGCTTATCGACCCACGCCCGCGCAGCCAAAAATGTAAGAGATGTTCCAGAAAAAAAATACAAAATAAACAGAGTAATTGCTATAATAGGGCCTACTGCATCGATACTGTTTCGATACCACTTTGCTACTACGGCTATGCTGTCGTTTTGTTACCTAACTAACTTACATAGACCGAAACAATATATACCCACGTAAAAAGTGACTGGAATAAAAAAAAACAAAGAAAAGTTGAATAAGAAAAAAATTAGCCCTAATTTATTCGACCTTTTGCTTGATGCTTGATGCTGTAAAATAATGCAGCATATTTACTCTCTCTTTCTAGTTCCAGCTATAAGCCTGTATGATATATAGTCTTATAGCTAGAACTAAAGAGAAAGAGAGAACTTTATTCAATTTCAATTCAACCAAAAATGTAGGCGTAGGTAGTGTTCGGACTTTCGGGTATTTTTGTACCCGGGTACCCGTCGGGTATTAAAACGGGTACCCGGGTACCCGGTTTTCGTTTACTAAGATTGCAGCATAGGCTTACTCGAGACCAGGACTTTTCTACCCCCCCCCACCTTAAACGCCACTTACAAACTATTTTTATATTGATCGAATAGCTTAGGCCAACAGCATAGCCACTAGCCACATGACATTAAAATAACGTATTTGTGTAAATGAGTGGTGCTGGTACATATGGGCCTGCAATGGCTTTTCTTTCATTATTTTGTTATTTCGATGTAGAGCTTGTGGTTAGTATCATAATACAAAAAAACTCCAGCTGACGTTATAAGACAGCAGACCGTACTGGTTGTCAGTGACCTTCGATGATCCTCCAAGATCATTGAAGGTCGATGATTTTCATCTTGTCTGAAAGGGTGTATGCAATTTCCTATTAGTGATGGATAGCAACCTTTGGCCATATCTCTCACCGTTTCCGAGATACGGCCACTTACAGCTTGAAAATATTCATTGAAAATTGCGGCAAAACCGCTGCAGATAAAAACGTGGTTATTATATTGACAGCCTATAGTAAGTCGTCAGCGCCTTATCCGATGGTAGCATCGCTGACCCTCAACGACTTACCGTTTAGCCACAATACCGCACGATTTGCATACCATAGTGCGTTATGGCCCTTCAAGGTCAGCCAAGGTCATCGATTATGATGACATTTGAAAGCCAATATGCTTGCGACTTTCTATAAGTGATCAATAGCAAATAACAACCTAGGCCCTATATCGCACCGTTTAGCCACAATACATCCGTGACGACAGAGACAGACGACGGACGACAACCGTACCATAAGCTCGGCCCTTCCGTAAGTACGGTCGGCTAAAAAATATACGCTTAATATGTGGAAAAAAATTGTGCCAGTCTACTGTAGCGGATAGGCTACTGCTACTGAATACCACATCCTAGGTCCTATCTTGTGTAATTTGAGTCAGTTCATAGTTAAGCTACTTAAAAGTTAGAATGTGATATGTTATTTTTACTACCTCTGATTGTAGGGGCTTGCTATTTAATTCTACACAGACTAAGCCTATTATACCATTTTCACAATAATGAAATTTTATACAGTAGGCCCAAGTTATAGTTAGCTTACGTATAGCCTAGCCGAATGCATTTATATATAAGGCCTATTTTTACGCTAAACGAGCCAGGCCTACTGGTAAAATAATTACTTTTAAAGGGGTACCCCTCTTTGACGCTTGCGTGCGCAGACCTCGTTAAATCTAGAGTTGCAACTTGGAGTGCTAAAATTTGCGCTTAATGCTGAAAATTTCGTACGCAGGTTATCTTGGTATATTTCCAGCCATTTCGGGAAAGTTCACTCTTAAAATGTACGTCGCAGCCTAAAATTTCCAAAAAATTACTAAAACTCCTACTTTGTTCTTCAATGTTGCTGATTCTGATGTCAATCGAAAGGGCGTATATGACTGTTTATAAGTGATTAAGAGTAACATGGGCCCTATCTCGCACAGTACTCTCCGAGATACGACGATTTTAATTCGCTCAAAGTCGATCGCCGATTTTTCGTACCGTCTTTGATTCAGCGCCTAGATCAGGACGACCCTTTTCGAATTTATGGTCGGATCCTAAAACTAGAGTCTTTGTGGCAGCCACCGGTATCGCATTTTCAGTCGTCCCTTTGTGATCTCAGCATGCGTCGTGTTGACACAATAGGCATACCACAGTGTGACAGACAGACTAACGGAAAGACTGACGGACGGACGGACGCCTCGACGATAGATAAGACGCGCGAAGCATTAGGCTAGGCCTACATGCTGTCGCGTGTAAAAACGTAAAAAAACGTTAATGACGTAAGCCACCTACCGGGCTAATCAAGTACTGATTGTTTTGAAACTGAAGCACTGAACTTGAAGCGACGCACAAAACAACGATATGATTTAAGATAAAACAGTATCCTCTATTGCTTTTTTGGTTGTATTTGGCGAACATTCAAAAATTTTTCGAAGTATTTAATTACTCTGAATACAAGTACTTAATTTAGCATTTGAAATATTTAAACGTATATGAAACTTGAATTATTTGGAACATTTGTTTGGATACATTAAAACGTTTGCTGCACACTGATAAGGACAGTAATTCAACACATGCATGCAGGTGGCGCATTCAGCCATACAATTATATTACACAAGAAATTCAATTAAAAATTTAAAATAAATAAAAAAAGAAAAAAACTCAAAACATGAGCTCATAAAATACACTTATACTAGTTCAGTAGTGTTGTCGTGGCAGGAGGAAAGGAGGGGCCCCTAATTTCTGCGCTGATGGAAAACTGTTGGAAAATCATTTTGCCCTAAACATTTTGTCCAAGTATGCAAATTGTGAAGCTGAATGCCCCTATCTTGGAGAAATTTAGAAGAAAAAAATTCAATTCAATAAAGCACTCGTAATCTTCTCTGTCGGAAATTAACAGCTGTCTACCGGAACGTTCTTTCCTGTGCATACTTTTTTATCCCACGACGCCGCTGTAATTAACTAATTAATTAATTAAACTAATTAATTAACTAATAGCAACATTATAATGGATGGCAATGGCCATCCACCGTTTTGTCAATCAGTTCAAGCCGTAATTAATTCAAGGTAGCTGGTCATCATCCTCGTCGATCTGAAATGGCACCTTCGACCATTTACCAATCGGTTTATACACCACAGTATCTGCACTAATGAGACGCCATTGGACGTTCCCTGCGCCCAGTATATAGCCGTACACTCGCCTTCCCTGCTTGTACTTGACTTGTGGACCAATCTGCTGCTCGCAGGTCTCTCCACACGGTTTCACCGCTGCACACAGCGTCACACCTAGACAACGCAACGTAATACACTGTCTCAAAAAATGGTACGCAAAGCTTCGTCGATAACTTTGTCACTTTTCAGCAAATTTTCAAAATTCTTTTACTGGCGGGCTCCCTGGAAAATTTGCCATAAAGATATAATTAAAGATCCCACTACACCGAAAACACGTCGCTACACTACCTTGTAAAATATATAGTTTAATGTTTGAAAACTGCACTAATCAAATCACGACAACGGCAAACTAAACGAGCAAAAACTAAAGAAAATGTGATCATGGCTAGTACTAAGCCAGTAACAACAGCTACACATTCAGTAGCTCTTTAGTGCACCATGTAGTGCAAAACGGTGTCATGAAAATCATTTTTTTCTTTGGCAATCTTAGTCTGAAGTGTTATAAAAGATGCTCGCTAAAGTACTGACGATAGCGAACTGTTAACAGAGACACAGCTATTGAAATCTGTTGGTATTTGATGCTGTTTATTATGGGGCCGTCCTTCCTAGAAGGAGGCCCCATCATGTGTTGATCCTGTCTGTCTGTCTGTCTGTCCGTCTACCCAGCGGAATTTGGCAAAATTTTCCGCGAAAAACTGTGGGCTCTGCGAAAACGACCGCAGTATAATTGTTTTTCAGCACAGCCGCTCTGTGAGCACGATAACTGGTAAACCGTTGCACCTGGCAGATGACGCCCTGTATAGCTCTAAAAGGGTGGTTTCCTATGAATAGCTGAAGTTCAATGTAACCATTTTAAGCCATTAACCAAACCGCCACCTAACAGCGTAAGCGCAAAGTAGAAGCAGTTGTTTACCGAGGCGTACATCGTGTTTAAAGTCCTTCTGTTTCTCTATGAGCCTGATGTCGACGCTGCTAGCAAAGTCTTCGTCGACGCAGATGTAGTTTGAGCCACGACGTCGCAGATCGGTCGCCCAGCAGAGGCGTCGTTTGCACGCCTTGCAGTGAATAGTCACCTGCTCGCTATCAACTTGTGACGAGTTCAAACGACGCTTCTCTTTCCGCGCCTGCACCTCCTGCCAGAACCGCTCCTGCAGACATGACAAAAGATACCCACCAGATGCGTTTCTCAAGCCCAAAATGCACCAAAACACGTTTTCGGTTGGAATGGAATATACCCCCTTCCCATTCTCCTCCCCTGGACGCACTGCAGGACATCTGCGTATTGGTTGGCAGTAGTAGCACTGCACTATTTACCAAGACAGTTTTTAACTTTTTATACCTCTCTGTAGACAGTCACCCATCCAACTACTAACTGGGCTACATTGATCAGACACAATGAGTTAACTGCCAAAACTCCCACCATGAAAAGCACCAAACTAACTCGTTGAGCAGCGATCTTCTTTCGCAGCTCGTCATAAGGCATCGCGTCAAACAGCCACAGAGCCTCCATCATGCGTCTTTCGCACTTCAAGTTGGCATATTCTCTCGTCTCCTCGCTCGAGCCTCGCTCCACGATCAGATAGCATTCGCTGTGCGGCGCCCGTGCACGACCCTTGGACTGCACGGAACCGATCTCGTTCGACACGAAGTTGTAGCGAACGACGAAGTTGCAGCTCGGCATGTCGAGACCCTCCTGCGCCACGTCTGTAGCTACCAGCAGATTGCAGCAGAAAACATCTTCTCTCCCTGCACGACAGAGCGACACAACGGAAAATTATGATGTGATACGATTGAGTATGATGAACCGGCGAAATGCATTGAATATTCGCACTTATAGCCTAATCCATTTTACTGCGATGAGCGATTTGCACTGGAAAGATGGCAGATAAACACCAGCGTAATTACCTTCGCCAAGGAGGTAATGTTTTTGCCGGTTTTTGTTTATTTGTTTGTTTGTTTGTTTGTTTGTCTGTGAGTCCACGCGATAACTCGAAAAGTTATGGACGGATCTTTCGGCAATTTTGAGGGTATGTTGGGCATGGCATAAACTACCAGTGGTTCAATTTTGGGCGTGATCCGGCAAAAATCCTGGATTCTGGATCACTTTGAAATTTTCGTTACCATTGCGTTAAAGGGGGCATAAGCGAACCGCTGGCAAAGCGAAGATAATGACGCCACCTGGCGAATAGCTTTGCCTTGGCGGAGGTACCTGCGCTCTTCGAATGCTTTCTCTAGCTTGGTACTGAGACTAAAACCATTTGAGTCGCATGACTCCAAGTTTCTGGTCAGAATGCACGGCACACGAAATACAAGGGACATTCAATAGATTTCAGGACTGTAAAACAGTTCTTCTCAGTAAGCACACAGTGAGAGTTGAAAACCAAAACTATTATGAAGTTGTACAGCCACTATTGTACATCACTTACCGTGGTTTCATTTATGACGTTACGCTGTGACGTCATTATTATTAAGATATAAATAATGGGCGTTAATGGTTGGCATAGTCAAAGAATAATCATAAAATTTTCTAGTCGCAGATAGAGTAGAAAGTGATGAAATTTGTTGTAGATTATCCGTAGTAATCAGCAGTGACACTTTATCACGTTTGAAAGTATTTGAATAGTTCGCCCGCTTTTGCAGCGATCATCGGTAATTTAGAGATGACGTCAGTGTTGGAGCAATGCATACGGCAAAAACAGTCAGTTGCAGACAAAACATCATTTGGTTTACTTGGACAGTTGTTCTCGCAGACTTTTTGCTTGAAAGACATACTACGAATGAAGAGTATCACTGTGCATTATTGTCCAATTGATTACGATCAGCAATTCGCAGCAATTGACAAGATTTGTTGCAGAAAGATCTTTAAAATGTCAGTGACTCACCGTGCAATGGGCCCATTAAACAGACTACAGTTAAAAAAATTGAAGAGATGGGCTGGGAACTGCTACAGCATTTGCCATACAGTCCCGACTTAGCTCCAAATAATTTTCATTTGTTTGGACCACAGCGAGACATTAAGTTCAAGAGCGATGAAGATGTGATACAGCATTGTGTCCAGAAATTTCTACAGCTGTCAACAAAAACTTAATGCTTCGGGTTCCAGCTGAATTGTAGAACAATGGGAACATTGCAGTGAACAGCAGGGAGGATATGCTGAAAAATAGCATAACTGTCAGAAATGTGTGACTTACTGTCGTTGTATTAAATATGCAGTCCTGGAATTTATTCAACGCCCCTCGTAAGTTAAATCCCGTCGATCACACGATGAAGCTGGATTGACGAGTTAGCTCGTCGAGCCTCGTCCAGCATTCATCAAGCGCACGTCAAGCACACGCTGAACTGGTTTTACTTGCAGAATTCTGACCGTGAGTACTCGCAAAATAAGTTTCAAACAGCCGCATGGTGCGTGATTCTGAATGAATTTTACAGAGAAACAGAAATACCTTAAGCACTCACCCAAGCGGAAGTTATCCAGCGTGCGTTTCTGCGTCACATCCGTCATTGCAGCTTGTCCAAGAAGAGGCTCCGGGAAAATTCTGCCCTCAAACTGCGGATTGACCTTTATGCACTCAACCAGCTTCTCAACGCTGAATCTTGTTCTTGTCAGCACTATTCCTACAGGCAGCAAAATAAAACACCTGCACCGAAATGAATAACAGATACGGAAAAAGGGAAAGTTCTTTGAACTGCAACAGAATTTCTGACAACAATGTTTGCTCGACTACATTGTAAAAAACAGCGCAGGGTAATATGAAAAAAATGACCACGATGACAACAGCGGGCCTAAGACGTAGGTCTAATAATTAGCATTGAATTTTAACTGCGAAAACGCTGTCACAGCAGCAATTTTTAGTATTTCAGTGACAATAAAAAATGCCGAAATCAAATTGTTAAAAATATTTTGCAAATTGTTACGAATATGTAACCATTATTCATAAGCAAGTTAATCCAGACGTCATCAAAGCAGTGTACTTTGTTCCTGTTGTGAATTTTTCCCGCTGTCCCCGTGTAGATGCTCTTTATCAACTGCTTCTAGTTCTATTGTGCGATTATCCTAATTTTTCCATATCACAACTTCTACAGCCGCATATCTCAAAAAAATTCCCACTTTGTCGCTGTTCATATAGTCGTCAAAAATTAATATATTTTCAAAGTTTGCCAATGAAAGAATTTTGCAAATCGGTTCATGTTCCATGTTCCAATGCGGGGCAGGGCAGCCAGTGCCGCCCCGTAGGCTTAGGCCGCCACGTAAGCCCATCAGCCATCCCTAGAAAATTACCAGCAGTTATACTGGGTACTGAAAGCCACGACAGGAATAGCAAAGAGCACAACTACACAGTCTACCCCCGCCCACATGACTACTCCCTATACTATGAGGCTCACCAAAGGATTTCACAGCCCCCAGAGGGAACCACCTGGCAAGTGGCCCAACCCAACAGCAGACCAGCCATATGAGCAGTGCAGCCACCCACCCCGTCATGCCCGAGCCAATTGGGGCAAACGACAGCCATCACAAGATTTCCAAGCCAGACAAGAAAACCGTAGTCCCGAAATACAGTGCGTTCGGTATCTAGTGGAATCCCTGTCTGACCAATCATCCTCGCAATAGCCTCTCCAATGCTCCACCCAATTCCGAGACACGACAGCAACAGCGAGGCCACCCAGCGCACATGACCAGTCCACAGATCAGGCGGGCACCAACCAAGCAATGACCCATGGGTGTCTGTTAAATCCTGTTAAGCCCAACTAGCCTACTATAAGTCATGGCAGGAATAGCAAAAAGCGCAACTACCCCCACTTACTTGACTACACTGGCAGTCGAGTCACATCGCCCTGACCAAGCAAGTACTGTGGGGTTCACCAAAAGACTTACAGTCCCCTTAGCTAATCACCTGGCAGGCGACCCAACCTGTTCAGCAGAAAACCTGCATGAGCAGTGCAGCCAAACCACCCCTGCCACGTCCCAGAGCCAAACGGGGCAATGGAGAGCCCATGCAGGATTTCCAAGCCCGACAGGAAAACCGTAGTCCCGAACTGCAGTGTATTCGGTATCTACTGGAAATCCTTGTCTGACTCATCATCCTCGCAAGAGTCCCTCCAACGCCCCGCCCAACCCAAGACATGACAGGGACAGCGAAGCCACACAGTGCACACGACCAGACCACAGACCAGACGGGCACCAACCAAGCAATCAGCCATGGGTATCTGTAAGATCCCAGTGAACCCCATCAAAGCATCACCTTAAATCAGCACCCTTAGCTGGCTGAGAGATCAACCTTCCTTGAACTGCAACTGTTTCACGGTATAACCTCAAATCAGCACTTTAAACTGTCTGATGGGTCAACCTTCTTATGCTACTTCATAGAAGTAGCTACTGGGTACTGTTGGTCCACGGTGCCTTATTCTGTCTTATTATTCGGCACAACCCTTCAGAGTCACCTCACAAAGGGCTTCCTCCATCGGCCAGCCAGAGGACGCGCCCCTATACGCCGTAGTACCACCAGCGCGGGTTGCAAATCGGTCAATATTAGGCGAAGGTATAGACAAAGACAACGTGAGAAGTTTTTTTGAGACTCGGTGTAATTCCCATAATGAGATCCACATGCAACGTACCCTTGGCAACGTCCTTGGCGTACAGTCGCGACAGCAAGTCGTAAAGTTTCACAAGCTTGGGATTGTCTTCCAGAACCGCAGTGGCCTCAACAATTCCCCGCAAGCGGTCACAATATCTGGCGTAGATACTACGAAGCTCAGAATCTTGGCGCATCCGGTCAGAATGATCTTCGATCACAGAAAGCGCATCACTGGTACGCAAGTCGCTGTAAACCATCAGTGACAGGTTCAGCCGTATCAGAGCTTCAGCCGCCTCAGAAACCACACGAGCAGCTTCCGTATCTTTACTCTCAGCTTCGGTCTTTATCTATACAGAGAAAACGACACGCTGGCGGGGTGTGCGCTAGCAAGCATTGATCACTCTCTAGCATGTGTGCAAATTTGACAAAGCAGCACCCCCACGTACGCCGTAGGCCTACACGTATGGTTTTTCCGAAAAAGATGACTTAAAATGGGTCAAAACCAGACAATCTAATTTTGTGCTAACTGGACCAAAGTTCACTTTTTTCGCCCAACGTAACGGATTGTAGTTGATCACTTGCTATTCCAGTTTTTGATATCTCGATCAGTACTGAAAATACGTACAGTCAAAGTCTGGAGTTCAAAATCGTGCGGAATTTTGCACGTTTTTTTGCCCAAATTATGGAAGTGTGCCCCCAGATGCTGTATCCAAATTATCGTGTTTTGGTTGCGGGTTCGACCGACTTAATCTCACCTTTCACTGGGTGATCAGGAACCCTATAACCCAAGACACTGAAATGTGTCAATGGACCGCGTAAGTGCACCTATACCAAATGACACGTAAATCCTTAGTATGGTTAAAGCGAGGGCACGAGTAACAGTGTGACAGACAGACTGACAGACCACGCTACAAAGAAATGTGTAGCTATAAGCGAAAGCGTTTGCGCTCGAATGATCTCGCCCAAAAATCAAAGAGTATTAATAAGTACATAAAAACAAAAACGTACCTGGAAGGCCCAGTTCTCAAACGGCTGCGTGCCAAAGCCGAAATCGACGACTTTTCCTTTCATCTCCTTCATGCTGAGAATCTCGTTCATCGCAGCAACAACAGTCCTGTAGAAAGCACAGTTGTCCGTATCACGCGGCTCGACTGAGACAATCTGATCTTCCTTCAGCGGCGGTACGTACCTCTCTAGCTCTAAGCGATTCTCCTTAACACACAGTTTGACACTTCGTCATTTTCTGTTTTTACGCGCGAAAGCAGCTACTGCTTTCAGCGGGTCTTAGCCATCGCAATTCTGTCTGTCCGTCCGTCTGTCACACGGGTGGATCAGTCAAAAACGGTGCAACCTAGGATCACCAAATCTTCACCGTCGGCTGCCTGGAAGACTCTAGTTTCAAGAACCATAAAGCTTTTCTATAAATTCGAAGGGGGTCACCCCGAACGAGGGCGCTAAATGAGAGGGGGGTGGGCAAAATTTGTGATTTTTGGCCAATAAGTCGCTGTATCTTAGTAACGGTGCGAGATAGGGCCTACGATACTATTAATCACTAATAGGAAATCGTATACTAGCTTTCGATTGGCGCCAAATTCAATGACATTGAATGATCTTGAACGCCAAAATATGAGATTTTATGGATTTCGGGCTGCAACACAAGTCTATATCATTCACAAGGTGGCGCCACGGAACTATCGTTATGCGATCCAGATAAAGAATTTGGTATTTGTATATTAACTTAGCGTAAACACCCCAATTTTCAGCTAAACTACTGACTGGAACTGCTATAGGCTTTCGCGCGTCTCGTGAGCATTAAATCAAATTTCTTGTAATATTCCTTAAAACCAGTGTTTGAATTGTGAAAAATTAGCTGGGGGTTGAAGTTTTCGATGGTCGGAGCCCAGCCAAAATTGTGATGTAAGTCCTATGTATATAGCACATACATGTAGCTGACCCCCAGTGCATAATTTGACAGGGTGTTAAGGGGGTTGAGGAAACAGTTGGGGGTTGAACCCCTATCCTCCCGACAATTCAGACACTGTTTATAACTCGCAACTTTTATAACATTTGCAAAATTTCTAAAAAATCGCAAAATTCGTCCGGCTGTTTTGGTGCTGTCAGACCACTCGATTTCTAACGTTGAGAGTTGCGACCATTGCAACTGACTGAACGTGGGACAGTTGACTTACTTCAACCACTGATAGCGTAACCTAAATAAACTAGTTCATGGATAAAGATAAGAAGATTACTAAAGTTTCAATTTGCACACTGAAAATTGCAGTCTTTTGACCAGTGTGCCAAAAGTGTACAAGTAATTTGAGAAAAGCTCACGTGACGCGCGATAGCAGCGGTCCTGCCACCTTGGCAATCAATGTACAGCAACAGAATAATAATGCGTCTTGAAAGAATACTTAAATTTGAGGCCTCCGTCCGGAAGACTCCTTGAATTCAAAAGATCGAAACTTAGGCTGTTGAGAATGTACTTTCTATGCTAAAAATTCCATATGCAGGTTGTCCAGATCTATCTCCAGCCATTTCGGCGAAATTCACCCTTAAAATGTGCGTCGCAGCCCAAAATCGTGAAAAAAATAACTAAAACCACTATTTTGGGGGATCAGGGTCATTCAAAATCATCGATGTTGACACCCCTAAGAAGCTCGTCACTATAGTGCTTGTTATGATAAGCAGGATGTCTATGCCTATCTGCAACTGTTTTAATGCTAGACGAGCCAATATCAGTAAAATAACCACTTTTAGACGGGTACCCCGATTTGACACTCAAGTGCGCAGGCCTCCTTGAACCTAAGGAGTCGGCACTTGGACTGATAAAATCTGTGTTTAATGCTGAAAATTTTGTACGCAGGTTGTCTTGGTCTATCTTCCGGCATTTCGTCGCAGTTCACCATGTGCGCTGCAGCCAAAAATTGCGAAAAATTCAACAAAACCCCTTTTGGAGTTCAAGGTCGTTCAAGGTCATTGATGTTAACAAATCCTGTGTGAGGGGGTTTCCTGTCATCAGCGCTTGTTAAGATCAGCAGCATGTCCGTACATATCTGCAACCGTTTTCACACTATACGAGCCAATAGCAGCAAAATAACGTTTTTAGGAGGGAGATCCGACGCCCTCATTCGCGGGGAACCCCCTCACCCAAGAACACAAAATTTTGTCACGATAAACTAGAGTCATTGGGGCAGCCTACAGTGAAAATTTCATATTTCTAGGTGTCGCCGTTTTGATACAGTGCCAGGGTGTGACGGACGGACAGACAGACAAACAGGCAGACGCCTAGACGATGGTTAATACGCGCGAAGCATTCTGCTATCGCGCGTAAATTTAAACAAATTCGTTCCGTGTAACTGGTTTCCGACGAAGGTCGTCGTCAGCTGCGTTCTGCCAACTCAAGGACATGTGTCGTCAGACGGACCTGCAGCAGCTATGGAGACAGATGTTTTGCTGCAGCAGGTCCGAGTCAAAAACTGACGTCAGTTTTGAACACTTTAAGCGGCTGCTGACGACATTTTCGCTTGGGTGTTGAAATCACTGCGCATCTTAGGTTTAAATGGGTCTGCTTAAACACCGCAGATCACCACAGATCAGATAAGATAGCAAATATTGTTCAAGTTTTTGAACTTCAGATCGATGTATCGCACTACAGACGACCACAGCTTCTAATCCTGACCATAACTCTAACGCTGGGATGCCACATATTAATTTAAAGTTTAAAAACTAAAACAATAAACCTATACGCCATGCCATCTCAGGCAGACCGCTCTTAAACTGCACCTTCAATTAGCTGTCTTAGTTACTTTCTTACTTACTTAGATAAAATTTGTATAAAAATGCAATATTTCTAATTTGCAAAATACGAATTATTGTGTAACTATGCCTTGACGTGGGTGATGATATCGCAGTCGAGGTTGGCACAGATGCGGACGTAGTGCTGCGCGGGGTCTCCGTCGAACGTGCCGACTCCAAGAGATGCCGTCAGTCCGACGACCTGCGGCAGTTGCAGCTCTTGACTGCCTTCAGCGCTGCGTCGAGCTGTGTCGAATACCCAAAGTCGAAACACCCGGGCCGTTTGCCCAACCCGTTTGGTTTCGTTGAGTTTTTAGACGGCACCACTGCAAGCTATTTCGCGCCAACTGCGACACGTTTCTCTGTAGCGTGGTCCGTTTGTCTGTCGTCTGTCTGTATGCCAGTCACTTTCTTGCGCCATGTTTAACTCTCTGGCAAATTCAGATGGCATTTAGCAGGTATGTTACATTTGTGAGATTCAAGGATACATTCCGTTGAATAGGGTCTCCTGATCCCAGAAAAAAATACATTTGGGGTCAACTCCCAGTCAAAACACACAACTGTGATACAGTTATGCCACCTCTTGGCAAATTACGGAGGTCCTTCTTTGTGTTATGCTCGGTTGTGAAAGCCTAACTTGAGCGTTTTTTAAATTTTTCCTGAGTTTTAAGTTATTAGAGTGAGCTATTTTCTGGCTACAGTGCACACATGAAGTAAACATAAAGAAAATTTGCAAATTGCAAATTCGTGGGTTTAAGGTGTTAAAAACTGAACGGCAATGAAAAGTTATCATCATCAATGGAACAAGCAACTAAAATTGAAGTAAAATTGGTGTGGATTTTTGGTGTGGCTTTTGGATGCCTTTATCCAATAGAAACCACTACGTTTTACAGACTATTGGTTTCATTGGGGGGTATATGCCCGAGTGTGTCAACCGTGGTGGTATGCTTCCATGATTGCGGCGTACGGATGGCCCATGTATGTGTGGTGACACTCGTCCATTATGATGAGGTCAAGATCAGTGATCTTCATCTGTCCGCTTCTCAGCTCGTTCATCAGCAGCTGAAACCAACAGCTGACTGAACGGCTGACATGTTGATATTATAAATCTGATAGTTTACTTATTTATTTTTCCTGCCAGTAATAATTCACGCTGAGCAGTAAAAGCCAGAAATAACACGTAGTTTATTTTGCAACTTGTAAACTCATCCCACTTGACACCGTCCTGCGGCATCTAGTTTTCAAAGCTTATTAGTAGAGCCTCAGCCGTCGGACCCCCAATATTGACGACTAATTGCTGCTACTGCATGGTACTAAGTTACTAAAAACATTGCGGCGCCTCAGATTCAGCTCGATGACTTTGTGCTCCTTATAAATTCTTATATTATTATTATTATTATTCTGTTGTGCTGTATAGTGCGAGTGTTAAGTCAGTGACGTAAACAAAATCAAGACTAGGGCTAAGACTTTGCTGTAATGACCAAGACTTTCATATATTTTCAAGACCGAGACGAACGCCCCTGGCCAGTGCGTAGGGCGTACCTGTGCGGTTGCAACGACGACGTCAGTATACTCGAACAGAACGGATAGATCCAGTTTGTAGTCTGCTCCACGCACGACGTCGTACCCCAGAATGCGTCTGAGAGCACTTGTCTGCTGGCTGATAAGGTTGCGGATGCAGACGATGAAGGCAGCCTTGAAGCGACGCCCATCGCTTTGCGCCTGCAGAACAACTTTCACATGTGAACCATGTGGGTGGGCAAAAACTCACCACCACCCACTTAAGCAAATAGTCCAACCAGTCCAGGCATTTCACATTTCCTCCCCAAATAGGTCAGATGTTGCCGTTTTATGGCTGTTAGAGCTACTCTACTCTCTATATAGAGATAGATTAAAACGGCTACGCCACTCTCAGGAAAAGTTTCACAGATCCTGAAACTATCATTCTTACACGGAATGTGACAATTTGAAATGGCTTGAATGTCCTGTCCGACCTGTCAGGCTATAGCTATTACGCCTATACCGAATGTGAAGATAAACGACTAAATATTCACAGTTGAAGTAAAGACTCAACAGGCCTACTGCTGCAGTTCTAGGCCACTGAAATTTCAAAAGCAAATTGCCGGAGCGACACCCAGACCCTGCCGGGGAGGGAAAAGAAAAAAATGTAAAAAAGGATAAGGG
>Ga0209367_1004859_pt1 | contig 18624 bp, 6 predicted proteins | sample WorMetLIZISLAND2_FD_187412 | JGI IMG/M metagenome (GOLD analysis project Ga0209367, IMG submission 187412) | Marine gutless worms symbiont microbial communities from Max Planck institute for Marine Microbiology, Germany - Olavius geniculatus... ... | reverse complement strand
AAGGGTCTGACCTGTAGGTGAGTTTCTGAAAAAAAGGTATATGTACAGCTAGAAAATTTTTTGCGTATATTTCACCCATTTGCCGGGAAGCCCCCCTTGGAGGGATTTGCATAAAATTTTGCATGACGGGTCCCCTCGCGGACATAATCAACCCTGCCAAATTTTATCTCAATCGGGTCAGGGGTTTTGATTCTGTGGGGGGGTCGAATTTTTGGCTTTCCCATAAGAAAGAGAAGTCGCCGTTAACTACCGTTCAGCCTGTGATTAAGCCTATTATTATTTTCACTGCGTTATTGCAACGTGTAGTGATTGTGTTACTGTAGTTATTGCGAGATGGCATATTGGCTCGTTTACCCGTCAAGGCCAGCGTGTGGGCGTAAGACAAAAGACTACATAGATCTGGGCTAACTAAGCTTATGTGACGTCTTGACTGGTGCAACAGACTATCAATAAAAACTTAACATTGTCATCATGATTGACACGGAAGATTATGTCGAAGCGTAACGGCCAGTGTAGCATTCGCGACACAGGGGCGTAACTCTGCGTCGAAAATTGGGCGTTTTGAGACTGTCTGGAGTGGACGTGCTCGACTCAAGAGTAGAAAGATTTGGCATATATTTTGTCTTGAATTTGATAAATTGGCAAAATTACAGTATTATCGTTCTGTATCAATAAAAGCCAAAGTTCTGTATAGAATAATAATATTTTTAATAATTGCGACTAATAATTGCAATATTTCAGTGCTGTCAATTTTTTTTTACATTTTTTAGAATTCCGGGGGTTTGGATCCAAATACATTAGCAGCCGACGCCTCATAATGTGAAGGTTGCAACCCTTAACCCCACGGGAGTTGCTCCCCTGCGGACCACGTTCCATCGGCAATCAATCAGCGAGACTGACGTATAGTACGTGCGTCTGTCAAGCTCGTCTGCATTACTCCTCCGTCACAGAGAAACGTGACGCGCGAACTTGCAGACAAGTTTTATTTCTTCGCAGGGGGTTCGTACACGCTGCAGTGAAACATAACGAGTTGTTTGACAGTTGTTTTAGTTAACTTTTATCGCACATGTGTGAGTGCTTAAAATCGATAGGTTTAAACGCCGTGACTCGTAGTCATTCGCGGCGAGCGTGTTAATACTGTCGTAAACGGAGGAAACAGTAAATATTATGCACTGTACAGTGCATTCGACGTAACAACGTCATCATTTCGTGCGCACCGACGCACATACTGATGACGTCATCAGCCGGTGCGCGCGCTCGGTCGAACATATCGATTCACGTCACGCGGTAGTGCGGCAAAGTAACGTAACGTATTGTTCTTTGGTGTCATTGTCGTATACCAGTAGTTCCGCGCCGGCGTCGTCGTCGTCATCGTCATCTTTGGCGCCGTCGTTTTACTGACTGTCCATTTGCACGCATTGTCCCTGGGCTGACGCTCGCCCACCGGGTCCATCGAGACAGACGGACACACAAACATAGACGGTTGGACGGACGGACGGACAGACAGACGGACAGACGCAGTCAAGCAGACTGGCTGCCTGACTGACCGATCACGAACGCGCTGCGTGCTGTGTGACGTCACTGTGACGTCAGTGATCGATGCGTACGTCATCCAGTTGGCCAACAACTGTCGGTGTTCGTCTTTCCCCGGCCGCGGTGCTGTGTTACAGCGGGCGAGCGGGCGGGCGCGACCTTCAACGTGGCGGAACTTGCTACCGTGGCGCTGGGCCTCTGAGACGAGGAGTCAGCGACCAACCGACCGACACCCGGCTGGGTTGTGGGCCGTGGACATATAGAGACAGGCAGAGACGGAACGGAGGCGGCAAGTTGCCCAGCACTGCAGCACCGATTGATCCTAAGTTGAAATATTGTTTGCTGGTCGCTGGGCGCTCGTTTGGCGACACGCCGACAGACAGATGACGGTCAACTGCGGTCAAGCACTCTACTTGTGAACACAACTATGTACTCCATGTACTAGATATGCCGCAGTGTTAGAATGGATGAGTAGCCTACGCAGTACAAGCTTATACCACTCCAGACAGTGCTGTATCGTACTTAAACCACGCTCAGATAGCAAAGACTACATCGTCGTTTGCTTTATGGTGCATGACTGCAGCCGAAAGTTACGACAAGTAATTTGAGCAAAGCTCACGTGACGCGCGATAGCAGCGGTCCTGCCACTTTGACAATCAGTAGGCCTGCAGCAATAAAACATTAATGCATCTTGAAAGAGTACTTAAATTTGAGACTTCCGTACGGAAGACTCTTTGAATTTCAGAGATCGAAACTTAGATTCTTAAAAATGTACGTTCTATGCTAAAAATGTCACACGCAGGTTGTCCAGATCCATCTCCAGCCATTTCGGCGCAATTCACTCTTAAAATGTGGGTCGCAGCCGGAAATCGCTAAACAATTTACTAAAAACCCATATTTGGGGGGTTCAAGGTCATTCAAGGTCATCGACGTTGACACCAATAAAAAGCTTGTCACTGTTGCTTGTTATGATATGCATCATGTCTGTGCCTATCTGCAACCGTTTTCACGTTACAAGAGATAATTGCGGTAAAATAACCATTTTTAGGGGGTAGCCGTTTTTGACGCCCGCCTGCGCCGGCCTCCTTGAACCTAGGAGGTCGTGACTTAAACTGCTAAAATTTACGTTTAATGCTGAAACTTTCACTAGCAGGTTGCCTTGGTCTATCTCCAGTCTATCGCTCATTGATAAACAGTGATCAGGCTGAGTTGGCCCGAGCGGCTTGATCGAATACGAAGACGGTGTACCCGTACGAGCGGTCACCCATCTCCGTACTAACCCAGTTCAACGTAGACTAACTTCGTTGATGCAACCAACGATGTTAGCACCAGACTAATTGCTTATTTCCACTACAGTTGCATCGCGCAGAACAGGACAAATTTCCACGTGTTTACATAGATTCGGTGATAATTTCTGTAGAAATATCGACTATATGTTAAATTTGTTACCGCATTGTGTTACATTGAAATTATTTTATGTTTATGTTATTATGCCGCTGTGCTAAAAGGCCGCATTATGTGCCTCGTCTGTCCATTTGTTTGTTTGTCCGTTTTTTGTTTTGTACGAATCTTTAGTTCTAAAACTAAAAGGAACGAACGGAGAAAAACAATACTGATAGGCCTGTGAACGTTCTTCAGGGCAAATGTAACTAGTGTGCTAATTTTCAGCTCAAAAAGTCAAAGGTCAGGGAGGACGGTTTCAGTGTGTGTCTAGTTTTATTAACACATTCAAGCAAAAATTTTCGCGCGACGTTATGCACAAAATGCAGTAGACTTTGCCACGCAAAGTTTTTTGTCTGTCTGTTCGTCACACTCATGTTCGTGTCGGAGAAAAACAGTTTCGTGGATAGGCTTAACTAACCGTGGCAAAGGCATAATAACTGTTTCAGTTAATATCAGCACGCCGCTGAGAAGTATAAGTTATTGCGGTGTGCGATACAGGTGGTGGTGGTTCGACGTGGGTGTCCGGCTGGTCAGACTGGGGCTGGTTCGCCGGCGGCAGCGTCAACGGATCGCGCTACCGGGTCTTCGAGAGAACCTCCACATATCACGCAGCACAACAGCACTGTCTGCAGATAGGCGGCCACCTGGCGCGCATCGAGACCATCCGAGAACAGGTCTTCCTCGAAGACTTTCTGCGCGACAAGCTTGACAGTCTCATCGCTCTCGACGGTCAGTGCACAACAACAAGCAGTAAAACCCAAATTCCACTGCGTCATGCTTGTTGAACAACAGGCTGCGCCACATCTTGACTTGAATTACCAGTATTGTAGTTATAACTGCTCTGTACGAGCAGTAGTCAATTTAGAAGTAGTTATGTTCATTACTGATCTTGTCGTGATCTTTTTATTTTTTTCATTCCATAGTAAGAGACCTTCACTGCTGATCAGGGCCTCCAAATACCTAAATTCGGCTTTGGCAAAAAAATAACTCGGCTACGAGAAAATGGATAGCTGGGCTTCTTGTTATTCTTTTCCTCATTATTATGATTACTATTATTATAACCGGCAGCGTCGTTAGGTAAACGGTGGATGGCTGGCTGATGTCCATCGTGAATTGAGTGACCTTTCAGCTTTGTGAGGAGCAATCGCGTCTGATGTGGTCAGCATCAGACAGAGCACAAACAAGTCATAAGCAGACGTCGGCAACAATCTGTGCTGTAGTTGTGCTATCTAACACTCGTAATTTCTCAGGAATTACAGGAATTTTACGCTTTGTCTCAAACTTCTAGCTGAAGAAAAATTAGAGACATAATCTCAATTTTTCTCGTGATTATTCCAGCGGTTCCGCCTTTATGACAATGCAATGCATGGTGATATTGAGCGTCGCTTAACGAGTTAACCGAGTTTGTTTCACTGCTAATTTCATTTCTTGAACGGAATAGCGGCACTTCGTTTAGGCACAGTTTAAATTTTTTTAAATCTAAGATTTTGTTTAAGGTGGCACTGTAAAAACGCCATGTGGCAGAAGGTCTACTGTTGACGAAGCTGCGTTTTGTTGCAAAGGTCCGCCATTTTAATACAACTCTAAATGTAAGAAACGTGCGCGCGATTGAGAAAAGTCGGTTAAACAATGTGGTAAAAAGGAACAGCCCGATCGTGACGACAGCTGGCTGCGTACGCTTGCGCATGCATTATAAGCATAAATCGGTCAACGACTGTTGGCGTTGTAACGATAGATCATCGCCTCTGATCAGCTAAAAACGGTCGTTGTTCAGCGTCACATGTGACTTCGCGACAAACGTACGATGGACTGCACGCGTCATCGCTCCAAGCTACGGACAAAACACTCTACACGGCAAAACTTCCTTCACGACGGACGGACAGGGGTGAGGGGGTTTATCGCAAGGTTTTTGTCGTCGGACACTCCAATGCTTCATGCCGATATTATGACGCCCGACTGGACTCATGGGCCGGGCGTCCAGCCTGTGTATCACTGATGTATGGTCGGCGATGTGTGGGCGTCAGTACACGTCCATCAGTGAGTGACTTCGATCACTTACTGTACTCGTTCCGGCGTTTAATAATAATAATAATAATAATAATAATACATTTGTATAGCGCCGTAGTGCCGTAGCTTCAGAGGCGCAAGTCGACCCGGTTGAATGACGTCACGTTGACGCTGAGAATGTACGACGACGTTGTCAATCTTCACTAGCAGACAGCTTCTTGATAATTAATGGCAACGCATTGTCACTGAATAAGTGCCCAGTGGCACACATCGTAACTCGACAGATGCTGGTGACGAAACAAAATATCGCAGTCACGTTAGCTTGACTCAAGAAAAATAGCTGCACTTTAAGAAGTAAATCCGTTTATCAAAAATAGTTACAAATTTAAAACACTAAAACAAAATTAACGATTACGGTTATCACAAATGAAAAGTTGTACGATTGGACATTCAATTTTTTACAAGTGTGGCGGCAGATAAAATGTGAGGTGACTATATGTGCTTCTGCATTTTTTGCAGTTTATCTCTAAATGCCAAACTGAAACCAGTATAGAAATTTTGCCGAAGTAATCACAAGTAGATGTTGGTTTGATTTTTCTGGGACACGGTATAATTACTGTTTTAATTTCTGAGTGTATTGAAATGTAGCTACATTGCAGGTGTGGGTAGCGAAGTTGGTTTCTGGCTGGGTGCAAGGCGTGCTCGCGGCAGTCACGGTGATACGTGTATGTTCGGACAGTGGAAATGGGTGGACGCGTACGGCCGCACGCACGGCATCATCTCTGGCTTCACCGCTTTCATCCCGGGCAAACCTGACAAGTAAGTTCGTCCGTTCATCAACTGATGCGGTTATGTTTGATTTCAGTGTTTTAGGTAGGTCTAATATATATGTTTTCTTTAATCGTTGAAGAACAGAATTTTTTAGATTGGAAATTTTTTCTGCATAGCGTTCAAATACCGCCTAAGATTTTCGTTTAACCTGCCCAATTTTTCAGAGTTAATCAAAATTTTGCTGGGTCAACAAAACATTAATTTTGGGAATATTGTTAGCTCAAGAATTTTTACTGGCCGAGGTTGCATGTTTTTATGTCGCGTAACAAACAGCGTTAAAACACTGGAGAAGCACTGAGGTTCTTAAAAAATTAGCTTATGCACGTGGTTTCAAATTAATGGGGACATTTAAACTGTGAATAGGCATAATTGATAGTAGGTTGTTTGAACGCATAACTATCTGGCGTTTTGCAGTTTGTGTGGCATAATATAATGTTTTATCTCTAAATGCCAAACTAAAACCATTATAGAAATTTTGCCGAAGTAATCATAAGTAGATGTGGGTTTGATTTTTTCTGGGACACGGTATAATTACTGTTTTAATTTCTGAGTGTATAGTTTTGGCTCACCCGGTATAAGCGCTTTCAGCTGTTTTGAGAATAAAGCAATCTTCTGTGAAGCAAACATTTGCATGACCCTGTAAAGCGGTATAGCGCTATCTTGTTTTTTACGTGTTTGTGATGCTGATTAAAGATGTTGTTTGATATTCTTTGCAGCTACTTTAGTCCCGAAGAATGTCTATTCATATCGCACCGCGATGCACCTGATGACCCCACCAGGTTAGCATACATTCGCATTATGTCATAACACTCAAAAGCTGTTAACTGTATGCCAAAAGGTCAAAGGTCGGTGGACAACCGCATAATATGTCGGCATTGGGCCGACATAGCTTTATTGCCAGTTTTTTTTCAGCTTGCTCATAAAAGATTGAGTCGCTCATTGCTGACATTTAAGCCGAGAAGCTAACTGAACGTTGACAATGTTTGACAAGATGTAAGCCTATGGCTCTTAAATCTTGATACTAAGATTTAATGTAACAGTTTTCTATCGCTGATAAAAATGCGGCACATTAATGGAGTAGCATCAATGCTGACATCAAAAGCCGTTTAAGTTGTCACTGGCGTGATAGAACCAAATGATAAATGAGACGATTAAAGATGAAAATGACAGAACAAGCCTCGCCAGCGCAGGAGAGTATTTTTAAATGTGAAGGGGGAGGCAGATACACCTGTGGCATAAACATTTATACTTCAGGCCTGTTTACTTATTTTTTGTAGTTAATACTTTTTGTTTTCGTTTTTTTTATTTTTAAGGGGGAGATGGCTAAACGCAAGGTCCCCGAGACAGGCCGGTGCGCTATGCAGGACGTAGTGGCCGCAAAGTGGCTTAGACGCACGGCGGTGAAAATAGATCCGTTAAACTGCGCGCGCTTGGTGCCGCGGGCGCGAACAGCGCTAGACGCCAACGGATGTCATCGACGCGTCGTTTTGTCTTCTTAACGCTCTTGACACCCCGCGACGTTTTGTCAGATCGATATAACGGCGCAGCATCAACGCCCACACTCCACTACGTCGACTTGTCGTGAATGTTTTGTTGGACAGTAAGTCATACAACAAACTGTAAAATTTCCTGATTTTGTGAAGTAGCAAAAGACGAGCGGGCTATAGCTACTTGTGGATTTGTGGCAGGCTTTCGATTTGGTATAGAGTACGGACGTCTGCTGTACAACTTGTCCCGTGGGTCTGCTGCATACTTTCGACTTGCTGTGGCTTTATCGTGCAGCTTTTTGTACAGCAAAGCGACAACAGGTCGAACTGGAGTGGAGTTTGGGTCTAGCACTTGATACGCTGCTGAGATCGTATCGAGTTTGTAGTGACGTCGCCGACGGCGTCAGTCAAACAACGCCGCTGTTGTTTTACTCGTTCAGCTGACTATAGCTAGGCTACTAGCGGGATGCTGCTACGTGCCGTTAGAGTCGCCGAGATGAATTGTCGCACGAAGGACATGAAGCGTTCGGTGCAGTATCGAACGCATCAATCAGTGACGTCAGCGCACCACCAGCAGCAGTCACGTCTTCATATCGTCTGACAGATCCACGAGCGCCGCTGAAAAGTACTATACTCGGCCACGAAGTGGGGAAGCGTGGAGTCGGAAAATGATCTCTGTGTGATAGGAGGGAATAATTTCAGCGAGGGACGACGTTCTCCAAAAGCTTAAGCTGTATTTACTGCATTTTTTCTCAATTTTGTAAACTTTTGTGAACGAACTAATTGAAATTACATGGTTTAATGAGCGAAGTTTCTGTGAACAGTGCATGATAATGCTATAATGCTACAGCTAAACGAACATAACCATTTGTGGTCAGATAGCACGTTTATAATAATGCTATGGCCCAGTGATGGGTATGAGCTGCCTATTTAGTAGCTACAACTACTGCCTAACTACTGCTGTCGAAAGATTAAAAATGTCTACTTTTGGCCAGGGCTGGAAAAACCTAGTTTTGTGGAAAAATGTTAGGTTTTAGTTTTTTAAAGGTTTTAAAGGTTTCTTTAGGTTCTAGTGTACAAAGGAAACTGGGCGCAAATTTTAAGTTACAGGAAAACATCCTATACTACATTCTTTTATGTCGCACGTCAAATAAAAGTTTTCAATGAAAAATGTCAATATAAAGCTTAGATTATGCCTATAATCAGTTTAAGAAGTAGTTATCAGATGACTGACAATTAGTAACTACTTTTAAAATAGTAATAACTACTTTTAGTTTTAGCTACCACTTAAAAGTAGCTATAATCACTTGTTAAGTACTTGGGAAGTACAGTTATAAGTAGTAGTTACTGTCCATCACTGCATCGCTGCTGGCGAACTGAATGCATAGCTTGCTAATTGATTAAGCAGGAGTCAGTAAGCCAAAGTTTCGCATGTTCAATTAAGATAATAGCTGGTTAGAAGGAGCTTGCGTAAAGTGGCGGCAGCGAATTAAATTTTAATTCGCAAGTAACTCCGCACGCGGCAGCGATCTTCTCGTTAACATTATAGATTTATAACGTGTTAATGGATAATATGGCTATCGTTATACGAAGTGAGATTACCATGGGCGTCAGTGGATTAGGAATAAGGGCATTTCCCCCCCAAAGTTTTCAGAGTTTGTTCCCCAAAGTGAAGGACTGTTGACTTAGAATTATTCAGAGCTAAGCAATTTCTAGACCCAGAAAAGTTGCTTTAATGCCAAGAATTTACAAAAATCGTTTGCGGCTTGAGCTGTGCCGCAGATTTCGATGGAAGAATTCACAACACTCCAGCAAACTTTTTAGTCGACTGAGGAGGGCCCCTGTCTGGACCCAATCCCGTCGCCGCTTTTTGACCCCCAATGTTGGTCACAGATCGACGCCGCTGACGATCACGACGCTAGTAATACTTAGTTATATTGTGTTAGCAATTGGCGCCTATGGTCTCTGTCTGTCCTCATGAATTGAACGCAGTTGAATTCAGTTGAAAAGAAAACTGTAAAGCGCTGGTAAATTGACGTCCCCCGTCCACTGCCGACACAGTGCACTGAGCCGTATTCTCGTTTTAGTCGCGCACGAAAAATTCTAACCTGCGGACATTTTCATACGAATTTAAAAACAAGTTCGGTCATCGCATCACGTGCTGATTGGTGTGAGATGATTTAATTGTCCGGCGCTACGTTGACAGACAGTGGAGAAATTTATCGCATTCGAAGCAATCCATTTGCGACGGCGCCGATATGAAATGAAACGACGTGCCACTGTGTGCTGCGTGCGTCGTCAATTGATTGCGCCCGCCGGCGCCGCTGCCGCGGGGTCCGATTATGAAAGATGCATCAACTCGGTCGCCACATTTGCCTCCGGTTTCACGTATCATTCGCTTTATAATTCGACCACACACCTCGGAACGTATAGCGACCACACAAGACGACTGCTGGCATGCATCATTGTGTCTGTGTATGATTGCATGGGCGTCGAGTTTACAGGGACGGCGGAGAAATGCTCCGGTAATCCCTGCGCAAATGGCGCAAAAGTATCATTTTGTGTACGTACTATTTGCTCCAGATTGAAATAATATACAAATAATATCTGAGTGTCAACTGCTCATGATTATCAATTTATACAAATTGCAAAGTATTTTACTAGAACTCAATACTTTTTGTACACTGAAAAAGTAAATTTGCTGCTACCAAAAGCTTTCCGCTGATAAAATTTCGCCAAAATGCATTGCTCCTATCCCTTGTAACATTTTTGGCGTTTTGACTCTCGGTGCCTTGACCCGCGTTAGGCTACTAGTTACTACAGTGTGTCTCAGAAAAGCTTTGCCACTTTTATTTTTTGAATAACTTTATGAAGCATTGGCCGATTTCGATAGTTTTTGGCACGCAAAATTGTGAAAATGATTATAGTTTTGGCCAATTCACTTTAATGCTGTCGCTACACTACCTTGTGAAGTGCAAAAGTCGCAGTTTGGCCATTTACAGCAATGAACTCACACTGGATAGCGCATGCATTGGCTCAGAAAATGACTGAGGCCACAAAATTATTGAAAATCGGTAGATCATTTAGCACTAATCGTATTGATTTTAAGATCGTACGTCAACGAAGTGAAATGATGCATCAACAGCAAGTGAGCCGCTCTGGGTCAGCGGTTACTGAACGCGCTGTTAGCACGCGGCGTCAACGTTCATATCGCTTGCTTTCGTGCTGGAGAAGAACATTTTGAGCACATGCTGTAATAGAGATAATGTGATGTGACACGTGTGACCTTTTGCGAGATAATAACTGTTACTCGTGTTTGTTGCTATTCAGTCAATTATTTATTAGCCGACGCATGCACTGCGCAGTATGGATTCATTGTTGTAAACGGCCAAACTGCGACTTCTGAATTTCACAAGGTAGTGTAGCGACGGTATTAAGGTGAGGTGGCGAAACTAAAATTGTGTACGTCAGATTGTTTCTTGATTTTGTTTGCCAACAATTATTAAAATTGGCCAATGTTTCACGGAGTTATTCAAAAAATAAAAGTGGCACAGTTTTTTGAGACCCGGTGTATAAGTCGATGCCTCGTATGTGAGATTGTTCGTGTGCGATGCGCAGGTTTCTGAAATGGGACGACGCGCCGTGCGATCTCAACAGTGTCGGCGGCATCCGGGCATTGTGTGAGCTAGACATGCGGTGACGTCATCGCTCGACGACCTAGATATTCCAGCTGACCTCACGTGACCTGGCCCACATTCGCCGTCGCTATAGGACGCACGGTTCCTGAGTCCCTAGTTATACGGACTTTTAGCGTTATGGCAAGCCCATGGGATTCTCACTTTTTATTGAGCAGTCGTTTTTAATAAGCCGCATTACGCGTCTCTGCTTGTTTGTCTGTCGGTCTGTCTGTTATAATTTATCCCGTACCTGGTCATAACCCGAAATTTTTGTAAAAAAATGAAAAGGCGCAGAAAACCGAAATTGGCGTAAATGTTTCACAGGGATGGAGTAACCGGTTTGCCAATTTGTAGCTCAGACCTATTGTACGGCAAAATCTCCAGAAATGATCACGACACACTAGGCGCGTGCGCCGGTGATTTGCTGTGAACGGTAGACAGACGACCGCATGAATGTCGGCACGTATATTGTTGTCTCTGTCGAGCAGTTAGTATCATACATGATCTGCCTATATAGACTTACGCGTGACTCGATGTTTTCTTTCAATGTCGAATGTTTAGCGAGTCGACTGTCTATTGAATGAATGGAGTTTATCAGTCCGCTCTATGGAAGACGAACGAACGTTGAATGCTTTACTAACAGCCAAAACTGTTTCTGTATATGTTCTGCTCAATTTATATTGCACATTTTGAAATTTATATCACATATATCAAGCTTGTGCGATGCCTTGCTTATTGCAGCGACCGGTTCACCTTTAGCAGTCGGTCGGCTTTTACTGTAGATGGTCCGAGAGGGCCATGCGTGTGTATTCTGGGCTTGGCTCGTGAATTATAGTACAGTACAGTTGAAGCTGTTTCTACCTTGATAAGTTAAGCTGTCGTCGACATCGATTTCAGTCTTACATGAGCTGGCATCTAAAAATAGAAACTGTGCCTGGTCACAAGGGTGTAGGGGATTTCCTCCTAGACATATTCCCCGGAATAATTTCCTCCCCCAGATTTAGGCTATTCTTTCCAGAATATTCCGTTTAGACTTTTCACCTGAAATTTTTTTACCCTTTATTATCACTCATGCTAAGGTCTCTTTTACATGTTGATCAATGATGGCAGTGTGTTAATGTTTGAGCTGTAGGCCTACATTGCAATTGTCATAATATTATTACGAGGAAACAATTAAGCAAACGTATAAATTTTGTGCACAAGAAGTTTTTTTTAAATTTTCATTACTATCAAACAAATACTACATAGACGTCGTTATGGGTATATACTAGAATGCATATTATAATTTTATTAGCATAGTTTAGAATAAAATATAAAAGTCGGTTTGTCTCCAGATTAATACCGTAATTAGTCTGCAAAAAATGAATAAATTTGTACACGACAACTACGTTTGCAGTAGTGCCTTCTCCTTAGGCATTGTATATTGTCGAATGTGGCAGAAACGGAAAAGGGAAAAGTTTAGGATGATTGTCCGTAGGGACGTCCGGGAGAATACGTTCAGGGGCGATATCCGGCTTCCGGATATTCGGGAATCAGGCTACGGCGCAAAGTCCATTATTTAGATTTGCTGTGGACTCTTTGTACAGCAAGTTGTTCAACTTGTCGCGGCATGTTGTACTACTTTCTGTCAAAGCGGGTGGACTAGTGAAGTTTGCGACTAAACGATGATGCTGACTCGAGTCTTTATTTTCGTGACTCAAACTCAGACTCGAACCCTCGTGACTCGGACTCGAAGCCACTGGATTCGTATAATAACTTGGAAGTAAGTAAAAAATTTCTGTCAATCCTGTTCGTTATTGGGAAAATTACCTGCATATTTTACCTTTTGTTTGTGTGTATTTGCGTTTTCTGCATATGGATTCATACGGTGATGCAATACTGGAGTCGGCAGTAGACTTAAGCCGGACATAAGTCATTATTTTTCGTGACTCGGACTCGGACTGGAACTAAGAGGAATCGCCTACATCACCATGTTGCCAGCGCGTACATCAGCGATGACGGGTACAAGCTTGATGATGATGATGATGAAGCGGTGCGTCATGCGATCATCAGCATACAATAATGACAATACTTCGTCACTCTATAGTTGTTGGACTTCGCCATGGAGTGCTCAGTGATGCGGCTGCGCTGTTAATTGCTCTATTTCCGCAGCTCAGCTGAATCCTGATGAATCGCTGACAGCTGCTGTCAGTCAGCTGATCGGTGACGTCACTCATGACGCCCACCACTTATCGCCGCCAACAACCAGTAGCGTTGCACGGACGTTTACGACGCCAGAATGTGAGGAGAACGAGAACAATTAAATTAGGACGAAACTACAAGGAGAAAGAGACCATTAAATTTGGTCTCAATTTCGCGTTGGTCTCGAAAATTCAACATCCCTGTAGCGTTGTTGCGAGGGAGGCAAGGGCAACTTTTCTACCCCCTACAAAACAAATTAACTTGCAAGATACAATGAACAATAGAAAGTTGCATATACACACTTTCAAATGGTATCGTGCTTGTGGACGACCTTCTACAAACATTCAGCTTTTAAAAGAAATGTTTTACAGCACACTACGAATATTTTGAATGCATTTATTTGTTAAATTGTCTGTTCTTTTGTTTCTTTATTTGTCAGCAGGATTACACAAAAGTTACCGGCGGATTCTGCTGAAATTTTCATGAAAGGAAGCGAAGGTTAGAGTTGGCCCGACTTAAAGGTTAAAAAATAGAGGTGGTTAGATTTTTCTGGCAAACGATGTGCCACCTGACAAATGCGAAAAAAATGTTGTTTTGAGTTTTTTACTTGCCAGGTGATAGCACCGTTTTGGTGGGAGTTTGCGGTCTTTGACTGCCCTTTTATTTCCCGTTTTATATGTTCTAGGATTCTAGCGCATGTAGACAAACAAACGTGACTAGGAGCCTAGACGATAACCCGAAACCAGGCTAGAGAGAACGAAATGTCGACGACTCGGTCTGTTAGAAGGAAATTGCTCGTGTGATCGTGTGCCTAAGTAAGTTGAGAGATATTAGCTGATCATCAACGGCGTGCGGTAAACAATGTGATGAACGGTCGGCCACAATGTATTACTGCGCGTCACCACTGATCACACATATACTGCTTCATCCCTTCTCTCTGTCGCTCTCAATCTAGCAGTTGGAGTAGATTTTCTTTCTGTTTAACCTAGCTCCGTGTACGCTCATTCGACAACGGCCATGTTGCTGACGCCACCGGACGCCAACCGCAGCAAAACGCGCCAAGTATCTTTGTGACTGTTTTTGTAACTGAGTCGCCTGTAGCATAGCCAGCAGCTTACATGCAGCCTTAAAGGTCTGTAGCACATATGCCGATATCACTTTATCAGGCAGCGTAATAAATGCAGAATGGGCCAAAAATAGATGACATCAGATTTGCTGTTCATATGCCAGTGAAAGACGCTTGAAACATTTCACAAATTCATCATCATAATTTATTTATCAGAAAACAAACAGTAAAAATATGAATGCACACAAAATACGTCGTAATAAATAAATGATGACAGAAAATGCGAGTCACGTAAATAATTAAAGTTAAATGGATTGCTGAGTTAGATAAATACCAGTATGGACTTTGTCGTCAATTCTTTGTAATGCATATGACATTCAGTCTAAAAATGGGCGCCAAAAATTGGCTTCATAAAACCGCCTCACATTTCTGGAACGTGTGTCATGCAAGCCTTGTATCGAATCTTGTACGAAAATCAGCGCCGGTTTTTCTGGACTGTATGTCATCGGTATGACATGCGTGATTGGGTAAAAAAAATGAACAGTTGAGATAATTGTCACTGAATACAGTGTAATAGGCCTAACATTTGTGTCAACTAAGCTACTTATTTTTAGGGCTCTGACACTTTAATTGCGGTACATCTCCACGTACATCTCCAAAGCCATTCCTATCACATTAGGGAACTCGCAGATGTGCGATAAAAACTATTAAATAAAGCAACTAAAATTACTGGAGACGGTCGCCGTCGATTTCGTTTACTGTTTATTATAGAGCCGGACGTGGCGCCATAAACTTGCTGAGAAAGCTATATTTTATTGCATATATCGCAATAAAACAGCAATAAAATAAACTGACTTGGTTTATTTGCATTTACTGTAGTTTTATTGCACGTGTGTGCGGACTGCCGCGATGAAACAAAATTACAAGTCAACGGCCAGCATCTCCAGTTGTTTTATCTTGTTTTATGTCATTTTATTTCATCTATGCGAACGACCTACGTCTTTTAAGTGCGTCCGTTGATAACAATATATGTTTGTGTAGGCTATATCGTATTTAAATGCTGACTGCTCAGTTATTTGCTGCTATATTATTCGTATTTTTCTATTCAACTGTTAACAGTTGCGATTAATGTTCTGTTCCGTGTGGCAGACACTGCTGCTGTTGTTGTTCAAATGCATTCGTCACGAGTTATTGTTTGATAACATTATGCAGTACTCTGAAATGTTTATCTTGTCCTACTTGTCTTTTGCTAGTGGGCCTACTATAGTACGAGGTATGAAGTTCATATTAATATTAATTTTAGTAGCATCGTGGCAATTATAGCGTTTGTGTCATCAAGCTGGTTGTGTACGATACATAGCCAATACGCTGGTACTGTATTCAATTGTGTGTCGCTGTACTGAAATCTAATATAATATTATAGTTAATGCGCAGCGACTTTAGATTATTAATTGCGCAAACGTCAGATCATTGTTGCGTTAAATGCTGCAAGCGATTAATATCGATCACCAATTTTATGAACACAAAACAGTCTGTGTAGGCTAATCAATCCGTATATACTGACCACTTATTTAGCCTGTTAATTAGGACTTCTTAGAATCTGCGTAAATACGTGCCGCATGTTGAATGATTTGCCTCTGGCAGTGTGTAAATCTTACTTTTACAGAGATGATTTCGCATAAACAGCTAAATCCGTCGTGTGGAAGCGTGCGGCGCTTTGCGTGTTGCGTTTAAAGTAGGGCTAAAAAAACTCACCTAGCTTGGTCGTTGCTTCATTAAAAATCTCGGTCCGAACTTCCGAAGCTGGGCATTTTACGTTTTTTCCTGAATATGATTGGAACACAATAAACAAAAATTGTAGGCTTAATATCGATGCACTGGAGTTGTTAGACACATCGTCAAATACATTACGAATTGTTTGAAAATCTTTTTTGAAAAGGTGACAGTCACATTCTTAGAAAAATTAATAATCAGTTTTGTTATCTCATCGTCAATCCAGTGCAGACATAATATTATTCGTCCGTTTTCTGTCCTTTGACCTTTGTTTTGTTGAGCTAAAAATTGATACAACGGTTTCCTGTCTCGGGTAAAGTTTTTGCCAATTTTAATACGATTTTAGTTAGGACTACAAGCTCGTATGAGACGGACAGACGGTCAGGCGGACAAGACGCATAATGCGGCTTATTGGGACGGCCGCATAACATTTCGAAACCAACTTAGCCAATTTAACTTTTACAACTAACGCTATAAAAATACTGTAGTTATTTTGATCAAAAATTCGGTTAATTTTACTTTTTGATGACAAGGGCGCGTAAATTGTGATTCGTAGGCCAGCCCATTGAAGGATTTTGCAGCCCACGAGAGCGTTAAGTGCAACGACGTGCTGCCATCTTCTGAATGAAAATGAGTCCCGGATATATTCAGCGCTGTTGTTGCAGTAAGTGGTCCGTACTCTGTAGCAAGTAATTTGAGCAGCTCACTTGACGCACAACAGCATCGGTGCTGTCACCTAGGCAATTAGTGTACAACCTGCAATAAAAATAATAATAGTGCGTCTTCAAAGAGTACCGAAATTTGAGGCCTCTCTACGGAGGATTCCTTGAACTTAGAAAGTCGAAACTCAAAAGACAGCTAAAATCTACGTTCTGTGCTGAAAATTTTGTACGCAAGTTGACGTTGTCCTGGTCTATCTTCAGTAATTTCGGTGCAATTTTCTGCTGAAATATGCGTTGCAACCTAAAATCGCCAAAAAGTAATAAAAATCCCCTTATTAGATTTTAAGGTCATTCAAGGTCATTAATGTTGGTACCTTTTACGAGCTCTCTAGCAGTGCTTGTTACGATAAGCAGAAAGCTTATGTCTAAGCCTATCTGCAACAGTTTTTAGGTGTTAAAATCTACGTTCATTGACAAAAATTTAATACGCAGTTTGTTTTAGTTTATCTGCAGCTATTTTGTCACAATCTACTTTTAAACTGTGCGCCGCAAACAAAATTCACTAAAACCTTGTATTTTGGTGGTTCAAGGTCATTTAAGGTCATCGGTGTTAGTACCTTCGGAAAGCGCGTCACCAGTGCTTGCTGTGATAGGCAACAAGTCGATGTTTATCTGCAACCGTTTTCACGCTGGACGAACCAATAGCGGTAAAATAACGAATACTTTTTGACGCTCTTGTTTTAGAAAAATTTCGTAACCCAGCAACAAGAAATTTTGTCGCAGAAAACTAAAGTTTTTTTGGGAGCACACATAACGACTACGTGATTCTATAATTGCACCGTTTTGATAGGGCAACAGGGTGCGACAGACAGACGGACGGACGCCTAAATGAGAGCTAAGACGAGCGAAGCATTACAATACTGTCGCGTGTAAAAAAGCCCCTGACTTTTTACATTCATAACTTTATCAAAACCGATTTTTTTTCTACAAAAATCTTTCATCAACCACATCAATAGTAAATTTAAAGTGCACAAATCATCATATTAATTTGAAACGCGTTCTGAAATATGCCATTGTCATCTGTAGAATATAGGCCTAGTGAAAGTAACAAGATCTAAAATGTAATTCATTACTGGCAAGCCTACTGATCCTGTTCCAAAGCTGACTATATTTCACAACGTAGTCTAACAACGCGATTAAAGTGTGACAAGATAATTAATTAATTACAAATCGACTGCAGATTGTAGAGGTGACAAAAATTTCAAAAATATTTTACATGTTGTTTGATGCAGTTATGACACAGATTACCTTACCTTACCTCCGGGGTGGGCAGGCTCTTACACCTGCCCAGCGCTGAGGCCGTATCAGCTCGGCCCAATGCGCATCCCCGAATGTAACCACAAGGTTACAGGTAGCGGCCATAAAGCCGTAGATGGCTATGAAGCAGTAAACGGACGGCTTTAAAGCCGTAAATAGACGGCTGTGAAGCCGTAGTGGGCTGTGGAGCCGAAACCAGCACAAAAGCACTGGTAACGTGCAGCAATCTGCTCTCACGTTTTGGTCAGCGCTTAGTCAGCTCCTCGCCTCCAGATTTTAGAAATCTTTCGGGTCATCGGTGCAAAGCCCCACCAACACGACAAGGTGGCTGACCACGGTGGGGCATAGCCCATCTTTTCTTCGAACAATTTTTCTATAAATGTCACTAAGGGTGGTGGTAGACGAGGCTGTTATTGTGTGTAGATGCGGGCGTGCGTGAAGTGCGGCAGTCTAATTTCACCTGTCCTCGACAAGCCGGTTACTCAGACGACGACCACCACTCGACGCTGGCGTTGTCGCGTCTGTGCTGACGCCGAGTCTGTGGTGAAGATCCGCGTGCCTCAAGTCTTTGCCTACATGGTGGCCGAACTCGCGTCCGTTAACGTAGCTACCAATCTGACCATCACTTAGCTCTTCCCATTGTGGCC
>Ga0209367_1004858_pt1 | contig 18625 bp, 9 predicted proteins | sample WorMetLIZISLAND2_FD_187412 | JGI IMG/M metagenome (GOLD analysis project Ga0209367, IMG submission 187412) | Marine gutless worms symbiont microbial communities from Max Planck institute for Marine Microbiology, Germany - Olavius geniculatus... ... | reverse complement strand
GAAGCTTGTCCTGTTAACAGAACAGTGACTAAGTCTTTGCAGTATGTAGGCCTAATTAAAAGTTGTTTCAGCAAAATATTTCAGACTAAGTCTGATGATGTTATTGCTGAATGTATGAATATGTTCAGTTGTTTGCCTGTAGCTGATGAAATTTCTAGACGTAAAAGCATTTTTTGTCTCGGTTTAGACAAAGTGATAACTTTTTATGTTATCTGTGCTGTCTTGCTGCATTTTGAGTTCTGATGGACATTATATTACATCTTTAAGTCTTAGTTAAGTTTTATTATTTCGTTGCTGTTTATTTCTTGTCTACCGTATTACGGTGAATAAAGATGTGTGTGAAAGCAGCTACTGCTTTCATCGCGTCTTAGCCATCGCAAGTCTGTCCGTCCGTCTGTCTGTCTCTCCATCTGTCCGTCCGTCCGTCACACGGGTGGAACGAGACAGTGCCTAGGTTAGGCCTAGACCTTGGCGCCACGCTACTATCGTTATGCGATCCAGATAGAAAATTTGGTATTTGTATAGTCTATTAAATTAGCGTGAACACACCAATTTTCAGCTAAACTACTGAACCGGAACTGCTATAGGCTTTCGTGCGTCTCATGAGCATTAGCTCAAATTTCTTGTCTTTTCTGCAGTGTCAACAAATATTACATGTGTACAGTAGAAGCCAAAGCCGCAAAAGCTGAGCCGCAAAATGTTCGAGTCGGGCCGAGCCGCATTTCTTTCGAGCCGAAGCCGCAAAATATCTGCGTCGAGTCGCTCAAGCCATATAATTTTCCACATTGTATTTCTAAGCTCTCCATAATTTTTTTCGTTTATTTGTCGTTAAGTTGTAAAGAGTAAGAAGCGTCGCTCAGGATGCGTCGCGAGAGCGTCTGCAGTGGCGGATTCAAGAGGGGGCGCCAATTCCTCCTATTGACTGGATGCATCTTAAAACATGTGAAATTTTTGCACGAAAATGCACCATTTTTAGATAAAATTTTCCAAAAATTTTCTCCATATCCCACCCCTACCCTTCAGCCCCCTATTCCAAAATTCTGGATCCGCCACTGATCATCTGCTCCTGCATTCTACAGGTTAGGCAAAATGTGTGAGCATTTTGCTGCTGTTGGTGCAATCACAGATACCATCTGTGAGTTTGACCAGGTGTGACGTAATCGTAGTAAACGGGATAATAGAAGCATGGTTTGTGTGTTAGTGCTTTATGTAGCCTAAAGCCTAACGTTCAAATAACGATTTCCACGATAGGCCTGACTAGGAAAGTCTGCTAGTAAAATACTGCTGATGCGCTGTTGAGCTTGCGAGTGTCATGAAAATTATCATTTTTTTCAGAGTAATACTCAACGGTGAAACTTGCCTACTTGAGAATAGCACCTTAGAAACCTTTTTGCAAACATATGCCGACGTTTCACTTAAACATTTGACGTTTTACGTTCAATTATGTTATCATTTTCACATGCTGCATCTGGTTGACTCAAAGAGGAATGTCGTCGTATTGGTCACTGCATCTGACTGAAAAGAGGACATGGGCGGATTGCCCCTCCCACTGGATCCGAAACAAACAGACATAGAGGCAGGCAGGCAGGCAGACATACTCAGTATGTACAAACAAAATACGAAGCAAAATGCAAGCTGCACACACTTTAGACCAGTGAAATTGTATCCCCGTCGTGAGTAACAAAAGTTGGGGAAACAAGAAATTGATATTTTTCATCAGGCAAGGAGATTTCTCAACATTAGATACGGGAGGTTAAAATTTCAATTGTGCCCCTACAGTCATAAAAAAACCACAGAATTCCAGCCACGAAAAAAATGGCATTATTGAGCAAAAAATTCTCAAAAATATGAACATTTCAATGTCCGGAAGACAACTGCACCATGCCCCCGGCCAAGACAGAAATCTGTAAACACAAACAAACACATATAAACTCATCTTGTGTAACTGGACTATTTATGTACAGTAACTGGAGTTTCAAGCCAAGTGTTGTGCACACATAGAGCATACAGGATTTGTCAAAGAGAGAGCAGACCATAAAACCATAGTAGCATGTGAGCCGGGGTAGAGTGATCTGGCCTTAAAGCTCTAAATATTTTCTCCATGTTAAATTTTTATACAAAAAAAACAAAAGTTGAAGACCTGAATAAAAAGTCTGCAATGACCATCTGAAACATTTGGTGAAAGGAGAGGGTCTGTTCGCCCAGTCCACCCCCACCTTGATTCACCACTGCATACATACGAGCTGGCTGATCTAACACTATCAAACTGCACTGTCATCTGTGACTAAAAGTTATTTACATCAACAACACTCTACACAAACCAGTAGTCAAGCCGGCTGAACACCAGTGCAACACTCAGTGAGCAACTGCAACACATCAGCTGATAGAACTTTGACCTCACTGAATACACTGTACTGTGAGCTAGATGACAAAAAGTACTGAAGCAGCATGACAATCTGCTGTATACAGAATCTCACTGACAAGTCTTGAGTCAACAGTAGTGACTCTGTCCAACAAGCAATAGTCCACAGATTGTTTGTTCTCTGTCTCAATTTTGCCTGGCAAAAATATTGATATATCCCAGTTTAACAGAACATCTGTTGAAGTGACTCACAACATTGCATTTGTGTTTAAAATATTTACCACACGAACCACAGCAAAAATGTCAAAAGTCTGAGTGTTTCAGCTGATGTTGTTTCATATTGCTTGCTGTAACGAAACTCTTTGAACATTCATCACAAACATATGGTTTCACACCTTCATGACGAAGTAAATGTGTCTTAAGGCTACCACTGTGGCTGAATTTCTTCTGACAAATGTGACATGTGAACCAAATACCTTCATTGTGCGACTTCAGCAGATGTGTGCTGAGTGTGCTGTAATGTGCAAAACAGTCTGAACAGCGTCTACATGAGTACGGCTTTGCACCAGTGTGAGTATAAACATGAAACTTCAGACCTTGGCTACTTTTAAACATCTTCCCACAGTAACGACAGTCGTAAGGTCTTCTGTTGCTGTGTACATAATGTTTGTGTCTCTGCAGTGCGCTGGAGTTGCTGAAACTTTTGTCACACGGTGAACACTTGTACGGTTTGTCTCCTGTGTGGACTCTCATGTGTCTGTTTAGACTTCCAGACTCACTAAATGCCTTGTCACACTCATGACATTTGTGTGGTTTCTCTCCACTGTGAATTCTGCTGTGTACAACAAGGTGCTTTGATTGAATAAATCGTTTGCTACAAACAGTACATTTAAATGGTTTCTCTCCAGAATGAATTCGTCTGTGTACTGTTAGTTCCTGATTGCTTCTGCAACACTTTCCACATTCAGTGCACTTGTATTTGCTGCTGTGAACATTCATATGATGGCTCAAGCAATCCTTTGTAGGAAAGCGTTTCTCACACTGAGTACATAAGTGCAACTTGTCCCCATTATGTATTTGTTTATGCTGTTTCAGATGTCCTTTAGTTCTAAACCGTTTGTCACACACTGTACACAAAAATGGTCTTGGCTTGTCATCATGTGGATGCTCAGTGATATCATTACTATCATCTTCAATCTTCACCTCAAATGTCATTCCTGTATACACAAGAAAACTTGTACACATTCAGACCAAACATCAAGTCATCTCAGCAGTGGATATGATAGTTAAATATATTCACAAGCACTGGCTTTAACACTAAGGTCAAGTTGCTAGGCAGCAAAAAACAATCTGCTTCTGATTGCCAACCTTTTTGTTAAACAAGAAATTTGAGCTAATGCTCACGGAACATGCGAAAGCCGATAGCAGTTCCTGCCCGCAGGCAGTCACCCATCGCAGTACTAACCGGCATAGAGTAATTTCGTTTCAGCCAAAACGCGTTACCAACTACGCCACGCCACCAACGCCTGTACCGTGGCGCCACCTTGTGAATGATATAGACTTGTGTCGCAGCACTTAATTGGCAAAAAAATCCTTTAAACCCCCTATTTTGGCGTTCAAGGTCATTAAAGGTCATTGAATTCAACGCCAATCAAGAGCCAGTATATGATTTCCTATTAGCGATTAATAGTAACCTAGGCCTTATCTCGCACCGTTACTGAGATACAGCGACTTGTTGGCCAAAAGCAGAGGAAACATGCGACAGTGGTGCATGTATGAAGGCTCACTGAAAAACAAAATCTAAGCTCACCGATCCCAGCAATTAACTTTCGACACAATGATTTTCATTCATTCATTCACATTCGCTAGAGGGCGTAACCAGTCTCACACAGCTGCTAATGTTCGAGTGGCTCAGCCCAGTTTTGAAGGCTATCTAAACTTGATGAAAAACTCCTTAGATGTACAGGGTGCGAAATGTGAACCAATGAAAACTATGTTTAATGCTAAAAATCTTCTATGTAGGTTGTCCTGCTCTGTCTCCAGCAATTTCGTCGCAATTCACTCTTGAAGTGTGTGTCGCAGTGCAAAAATGCCAAAAAATCAATAAAATTGCCTACTTTGAATCCTCAAAGTAGGTTCACGATCGTATAAAATCATCAATGCTGATACCCCTAAAAAGCTTGCCAAAAGTTTGTTATAGCAAGTCTATGTCTATCTGCAACGCTTTTCATGCTAGACGAGCCAACAGTGGTAAAATAACGACTTTTTAAGAATTACCCATATTTGACGCCCTCGGGCGCAGGCTTCCTTGAACCTAGAGAGTCGAGGCTTGGGTCGTTGAAATAAACGTTTTATGCTAAAAATTTCAGCAGTGCAGTTTGTCCCGGTCTATCTCTAGCAATTTTGGCGCAATTTGCACTTGAAATGTGTCTTGCAGCCAAAAATTGCCAAAAAATCCATTAAAGAACCCATTTTAATATTCAAGGTCATCCAAGGTCATTGTTTTCGGTGGCAATCAAAAGCCCATGTACGAGTATGACTTCCTATCAGTGATTAATATTATCTTAGACCATATCTCACACCATTTCTGAAATCATCGTCATCATCATCATCGACAACCGCGGGCTCAACGCCTGTTGGTGTCTGACGCCATTGTTACTATTGCTGCCCACCGCTGCCTATCTAGGGCAGCGTGGCTTAACTCCTGCAGGGTTGCCCCACACCACTGCTTAATGTCATCTGACCATTCTCGGTGAGGCCGTCCTCTTTTGTTTGAACCATCCATCATTCCGAACACCAGGGTCTTTATCTTTCTGCTGTTGTCCATTCTGGAGATATGGCCGAAGAGGCGCAACTTTCTCTGTATCACTTTCTGCAATAAGGTTTCTGATAATTGAATCTTTCTGTACAATTCTTCATTAGTTTCTGAAATACAGCGACTTATTGGCTAAAAATTGCAAATTTTCCCTACCCCCTCTCATTTAGTGCGCTTGCTCGGGGTGACCCCTTTCGAATTTATGGAAAAGCTTTATGGATCCTGAAACTACACTGTGTCTGGTAAAAAAGTAAATCCCTAGATATTCTACAACAGAAATGTCAAATCTGAACGAATCAAAATATAATTTTGAACACTTAATTTGCAATAAATTGCCAAAGTGATCACCAAACTGTGTTAAAAAATATTATCTTTTAGCGAAGTTATTAATTGCTGAATATCGATAACAAACTATCTTTGTTACCAATATGGCATTACCTAAACAAACCTTTGGTTGCCAATTGACGACGTATTGTTGACGCAAAATTTTGCCAACATCTGATTTGTTTATTGGAGTTATGGTTGCAGATGAACAAACTGTCAAATTTCAGTTAAATTTATCCATGCAAACAATAGTTACAAATGACTTTTTTGAGGTCATCGCAAAACGTAAAGTGTCTGGTATTAAAAGGCTTCCAGTTCCCATAGATATGAAATTTCCAATCCATATCCATATCCACAGATTTTCTGTGGATATCCATGGATACATCCATATCCACAGACGCCTATCACTCGTACATGTAGCCCCTAAATTTTTGCAAAATAGGCCTACACCTTCACATCTTCATGACGAAATAGATGTGTTTTATGATGACCACTGCAGCTGAATTTCTTCTGACAAATGCGACATGTGAACCAAGTACCTTCATTGTGTGACTTCAGCAGATGTGTCTTGAGTTGGACATAAAATGTAAAACAGTCTGAACAGTGTCTATATGAGTAGGGCTTTGCACCAGTGTGAGTATAAACATGACCCTTCAGATCATGGCTACCTTTAAACAATTGAAAATGTCCACAAGTTGGGTATCACTGATCTGATGACAAAGCCACATGCTTCTCGTTGTCATCCATTACTTTAAAAAACTCTGTCTTTACAATTTATGGTGATCAAAAATGGTGCAGTTTTAGCTTGATTTCAATGGTTTACTGAAAAAATGTTTTCATCTTATGTAGAATCTTTACTTTTGGGAATATCATCATCATCATCATCATTTTATTTCGTTCATAGACACATAGCATGACATTTTAAAGGTCACAAGTAATGAACTGGAACGACAAGGCTGAAACAACACTGACAGCCGCCCATAAGCCTAAATAATACAAACTTCATATTTGCATTTGACGACGTGATAATATTGACCATTTGACCATTTTTTTAAATATTGACAACTTCTTGGATATTCGACATATAGTTGAAACATTTCTGTCGCATGAGAATATTTCATTTTATACAACTTGATGGAACTTTCAACAGGGGACACTTAGATATGCCAAGCAACTGAGTCAGTTGACATCTATTTCGCGACTAACAGCTGTTAAGAGCGGGAAGAGATCTTGTTCCACTTTAGGCAACTACCATTGCACACATTGATTAAATAGATTTGTTTTGTTGTTACTTGATTTTTTGGAAACAAAGTTGAATCTCTTTTGGAAGACTAAATTCAACTTTGTTTCCAATTTGACTCATTTGGCTACGGACCAGCAGTACATTTGATCAGCTGGAAAACATTTGAATCGCATTTGCATTGACTATGTTTATTAGCTTACGAGATAATGCTGGAGTGGAAAAGGTTAAATGGGTCATGACACCAGGTTTGTAAGAGCAGCCAGTTCGTCGTTCTATCACTCTGTGTCCTAGTAAAATGATTTCTGCTCTTTTGGATGTGTGACTTGGACGCCCTTACACAGTAATGTAAACTGGTAGGTTTTTTATATTTAATATTTCTGTTTTATTAGCAAATTAAAATGTTAATTTGTGAGTTAAAAGCAATAATGTGACCAAACCAATCACGTGACCATTTAACTCGCGGTGGGTGACTTCCTATAAGTGGTCCATTGTATGCATGCGTCTATCTTGCACCGTTACGGAGATATAGCGCCTCAAAGATAATGGGATCACGACATTGACTTTTTGTAGTCACGTGACGTCATCGGCCACGTGACCATTCGACTCGGCATATGTGGTTTCCTATTGGTGTTCCTTTGTGACCATGCGTCTATCTTGCACCGTTAGGGAGATATAAAGCCTCAAATTTGCATTTGCCCATGTTAGAGGCCAAAAGTTCACTGCGCATGCACTGTGTCACGTGACCTGTATGCAGGGGGTCCAAAATAACTGCATATTTGGAATTCCCGAGCCACATTACCTATTCACTATGCCACTTTGGTGAGGCTACGATGACGATTAAGGGTACTTTGTAGATGAGCATCTCCATTGTTAAGCATTTTCAACGGCCTAAAATTTGCGGTTTTGGGGGGATTTAAGCGGGAAAATATGAAAGATGAATGTTGAGACCCCCTAGGAAATCAATCCCCAACAAAACACGTCATCCAGTGTAAAGAATGCGGCGATACTCCCAAAAATGTGTTCTCTAGAGCTTGGCAAGAAAAGTAAAAAAAGAAAGAAAAAAAAGAAAAAATAACCCATTTGAACATTATATTTCACCTCTTTGCCCAGACGACCCCGCTGGGCCGATTTGTACCATTTTTGGCACGTTTTGACCGCCGATGTAATCATTCAAGTCAAATTTTAAGTCGATTGATTCAGGGGCTTGGGGGCTTACCTTTACCTTTACCTGCGGGGAGGGTGACCACAAAAGCGGTCACCCAGTGCTGAGGCCACTTCATGGGCCCAGTGCGCAACCCCGACAGACCTCAAGGTCGACAGAACCTCTTAGAAGCTTTCGCAAACTTTAAGAGGAGAAACCAATGGATGTCACTCAAGGTGTCTAACGAAATAGTATAGTCTCCAAGGGTTAGGGTTAGGGTTAGAATAACACCGACATCGAATCTCTGGCTATAAAACCACAACGTTTTGATCTTAATTTACTAAAAAACAAAAACATTATACATTTTCATGTAAATGGGTAAAAATGAAAATAATGAATATCACAGTATCACATCTCAGTTGCAAAGTAAGGGTGCACAAGAAAACGAACCTCTGTCAAGAAATTTTTGTGAACAAATTTTAACTCTGTTAAGTCAGATTTCCATTGCTTCTGCAAAACCACTGGATCAGCTATCTATGGGGAAAGAAACTGACGAGAAAAAATCCTTTTGCAGTTAAAATTATAAGTCTGCACTAGAGCAGTCAAGCTGCAATGAACAACGCCAACTAAACTAAGATTTCCATACAAGTTTCCATACACGAAATAAACTATGTGCAAAGTTTCTGGCCGTAACTTTTCTCACAAACTTGCAGCTTGGGGGCCACATTTGTGATTATGCATATTTTGCCTAATTATGCAAAAATGCTGTTAAAGCAGAAAGTTATACATGCACATAATCACATAAATCCATGATCCCTGTCATACACTAACCTTTAGACACTATAGTTGGCTTGTCGTCATGTGGATGCTCAGTGATATCATTACTATCAGCTTCAATCTTCACCTCAAATGAACCTTCACCTGGATAATATACACGTACAGCCAACAAGACATGTACAACAGTACATAACAATGAAGAAAGTCACAGAAATTATCATAAACCACCCAACACTACAGTGTACACATGTAATTATGCATCACATGCATTTCTAAATGTTTGCATCAGATGTAGAAATTAAGGTTTTTTAATGGTCACTGTGATTACTGTCTACAGGGTGACTTGCTGGCTCAGTGGTTAGGGCATTGCACTTGTGATCCAGAAGTTGTGACTTCAACTGCTGGCCGGTGCAATGTTAGGCAACAACACACTGGCTATGCATCACAAACTCAATGGTCTATCCACCTACAGCCTCAGTAGCCATAGAAAGGGAGATGAGCACCCCACATATGCTTGAGTCAGTATTTGACACGCTATGACAAGAAGTTGGTGGTGCAGTTTTTGACTCAGAGTGCACATGAAGACACATACATAAAACAATGTAGACTGAACACATTAGTTCAGCAGCAACAACAACGTAGGACATACCAACACTTGGCTGAATGTTTACATCAGCAAGCTCACTCATCAACCTACAAAAACATACACCATAGTCAGCAATATTGATTACTTTTCAGATACACAAAGAGTCCATTGGATTGGATGCTACGTTGAGTAACAATTGTGAATTAAATTCTTGTCCTTAAGGTTACCACTGAGGCTGAATTTCTTCTGACATGTTACATGTATTCTGACGGAAGCATAACCTACAAACATTGCTGTTGGTGAATGAAACAACAACTTACTTTTTGGCCAGTTTCATATTCCTATAGTTGGTTCTCTCTGACATCATTCATTTGAGCTATTAATAGCCACTATAATCCCACACAATTTTTTTTACCGTGGTACAAGAACCTTCCCATTGAAAATGCATTATGGGGGTTAAAAATTGGAGTAAAAAGGGGAAGGAATCATTGGATTTTCACCCCCTAACAAACTTAATCTTACTCTTTGGGCCCTGAATCACAGTGCATAATTTCATCAAAATCAAATCAAAGTTGTGGCCGTAGGAGTGCTTACGTGATAAAATGTGTGTGACAGTGTGACAAAAGTGATTTCACAATCTGTCCTATGCTATGCTATAGCAAAGGGACAGATAACAATATTTAGAGCCTATATCAACTTTTATTTTGCCAGCTGACAGCAACAACTAAAGAGACAGTGAGAGACAGACAGACAGTCCGACATACACAATATGTACAAACAACATAAAAAGCAAAATGCAAACTGCACACATTTCAAACCAGCGGTGTCATTGTCGGTTAATTCGAATGCTGTGTGACAAAATGTTGAAATATGCTCCGTGATAAATTATCATCAAATCAAATTTAATTGTGTGAACAAAGCTAGCAACTCAACGTGTTCAATAAGACTTGGATTCGAAGAGTCCGTTAATCCAAAGGCCCACTATTCCGAAAGTCTACTATTCTGACTAACCCTAACCCCAACGCTAACCCTAACCCTAGCACAGTAGTGCATATCTGCACAGTGGGCTTTCGAAACAGCAGACCTTCGAAATAATGGACCTTCAAAATAGCGGGCCAGTACCATTTAATAACAAAACAAACAACGCGTAAAACCATGGTTCCTACTGATCTGCAGAATTCATCTTCTCTGACTTTTTCCTGACTTTCCACAAGAAAATAAATCGTTTTCCCTAACTAATTTCTTCATGCAAAATACTAATACTGGTTTTTCAATCACTTGCAATCACACTAGAAACAAAAACGGTAAAACAACTTTAGGTAATTGTTTAAAATAGCTACGCCACCTTAAACGGCTGTGTACATGATATTGATGTGTATCGGTAGAATGACTTTCGTTATGCATGTTTTTAAAGTGATATCATGGCGAATACTGTTAGTTATGCACACTGCGCACAACAGTTCAAAATTTTTTTTCTGCTTCTTTGTGAACTTTTGCACCCTAGTACTTTCAAATTCCCAGACTTTCTCTGACCGTAAAAGCCATGCAAAACAGACTAGTCATTATTTATAAATTCTGTGGACGGACGGGCCTATATGCACTGGTGCAACTGCGAGCCTACAAACCTTTCATACGGTCTTTCCAGTCTAACGACCGGCGATGTCTTCAGTTTCCAATCATCAATCATGATATTGTCTTTAGCAAACCACTAAACACTAAATGCCAGGAAAACGATATCAAAACACAACAAAAACAACGTAAAAGTAGACTTTCAAAGAAACTCATATTAGTGCTGACGGCCTGTAAAAACCAACTATCTGCGTGTCGACTCTTTTTATGGCAATCTACACAGAGCCGGTGTTCGTGAAGTAAACAGAGGAAATGTTCGTGTGTGCGTCTTTTTGAACAATTAAACTTCACGACTAGAGAATTTGTAACTTTTGTATTTTTATTGTGATGGGATTCGGTGAGTAATTTTATTACAACTGGATAATTTTCACGAAATTGCGGCCATTATTACGGTTATTTCCTTATCTTTTGTGCTTGTGGGCGTGGCCTTGAGCTGTCAAAGATCAGTCGTGGTCGCCGAACCGTTCGCAGAATAATTAGGCTTAGTCATAATTTGTCATTTTATGCATTTGTGTTGACCTTTTGTTGTATTGCATTTGCGGTACTCCACCGATTGTGGTGAAAGGGAGTCGCGACCCTTCTGTGAGGAGCCAGAGACGCATCTCTATTTTAATTAGCACCGGGACATCCTTCATGATTTTTCTTTACGCACTCAGCACTGCCGGCATGTCCACAACCACTACTGGTCAGGAGTCTTCAACTTGTTGAAGTTCGACCATACGCCGAAGAAGAAGAAGACCTGCTGACGATTTTTATATAAAATGATAGATACAGAAATGCAAATCAATCTGGAGTTCCAAGATTATCTCACAATCAATATTTTTTCTCATCACGGTTAAGTGCAAACCAGAGATGTGCAGACTGCGGACGCGTGAATCCGCGGATTCAGATTCGCAGGATTTTTTTGTGGATGCAGACGAACACAGATCTTGTTCCGTGACAAAATTTGCGGACGCGGACTGATGCGGATCCTGTTTTGTGACGAGTGTATTTTTTTCCGAATAAAATTTAAAAACAGATAGAAGTGGTGTGTGTTGAGACGTGCGTACAACATAGCACGGTAGCACTGGTACCAGTAAATTGTAATCTGCTACAGGCCTAGGCTCGTAGTGGCCTATCTTACGTAGTAATAACTAGAGGTAGGCCTATTCAGTGCGGATGCGGATGGACGTGGATCCAATATTTCTCTCTTGTTGTGGACACGGACTGAAAGCAGGTCCTCGGTCAAAATCTGCGGACTGATGCAGACTCAAAAATTTTAGGATCCACACATATCTGGTGCAAACATCAATAAGTTGAAGGCTCTACAACTTGGGTTCGGTGTGCACGGTCAACGGTTAGCTCAGATATACTGTACCCACAATTGTTTCCATGTGCCATCTTTCCAAAGTGAATAATATAAACACATTCATTCATGCTGGAGCCACTTTTATTCACGCAGTGACTATACACATGGCGGGCCGTATGTGTAGGCAAATTAGGCCAATGAAAAAATAGTAACCAGATATGAACAGTCATGATGAACAGACTTCACAATGTGAGTGATGTAGGCCTACAGTTAAGCATCTGACATATGCACCCCTTGTGTCCACTGTGCAGGCATGTAGCTATAAAGCGTCTCGGTGTCGGCGTCTGGTAATTTATTTCTGTTTCTAGGCATGTGCGTCATGCTGGTTTCATCATTCTTTGCATTGTCTAGTGGCATTTGTCTAAATTTATTAAACTATTGGAAGGCTGATTCTTGATTTCATGTCTAAAAAGTCATCTTGTGATGGGAGGTTTTTTATGCGTTCCATTTTGCAATCTTTTCATGGAGTCCCATGACATCCTGCGGTTATCAGGCATATGACCTAATGTAGCTATCTGTGCCCTCTGATGTCAAGTCAGAAATGAATACACGTTTCAGAAAGCTGTTGTTAAAAGTTTGAAGCTGCATTCCAGCTTTGACAGATTTTTAGTACAGATCAAAGTAACCTTTGGCGGTCTCACAGGAAAGTCTACAGATGTAAGACAAAATGAACATTTTAGATTCTAGGTGGTAAAAAATACTGCAATCATACTCGGCCGTGTGTATGGAAATTTAAAAATTTGTTTACGGTCGGTCGTGTACGTCGTTGTCATTTTATATACGTATAGCTGGCTGTGTGCATAACATCAATCTTTTATTCACCCTACAGTACACTCCTTTTCAATTGCTTTCTGCACATTAGTATGTCTTATGGCCTAACAAGTCATCTGTGATGTTTATCATTACCTCCGCCAAGGAGGTTATGTTTTTGCCAGTTTTTGTTTGTTTGTGTGTGTGTGTGTGTGTGTGTGTGTACAAGATAACGCAAAAAGTTATGGACGGATCTTTTTGAAATTTTGAATGTATGCCGAGCATGGCATAAGCTACAGGTGATTCAATTTTGGGGGTGATCCGGCAGGAATCTTGGATTCTGGATCACTTTGAAATTTTCGTTAACATTGCGTTAAAGCGGGCATACGGGAACCGCTGGCAAAGTGGCAGTGTATCCAATCACAGTTTTTTAGGTCACGTAGAACTAGGTCACTGTGGAAAATGCAATTATAGTTTGAAATGCGTAGGTGAAATCTACATTCCAATCTGACAAGCCCTTGGCGGAGGTATGCGGGCTACGACTGCTTTTCTAGTTTCCTTTGTTCTTTCTCTATCATGCTTCATTCTCCCAGCTTCAGCTCTGCCAAGTCTCCGCATCTCACGTGAATCTCATTCAGTCAACTCCTCTTGCTTTTCCGCCCGCTGAGCTTTTGTTTCACACATTTCATTTTGGTGTCTGTTGCAGTTTTGTACGGAAGTGACAGAAAACTGTTTTCATTAGTTGCAACTTTGGAACTTAGAATTTACAAAAATGCCTGGGTGGTTCTGCTCCATATCTCGTTTGGAGCTCACTTACAGCGTTCTCCAGACCATTGGATTTTGGGGTAAGGGACAAAGAGTCATGGACAGGGGGAAAGGGATGGGGAAAGGGGAAAATGGGAAAAGAAAAGGACAGGAGAGAAGAGGGGAAGAGATAAAGTAGGAGGAGGGAAATTGATGATTGATCTGATGCATTTTGTTTTTCAAACCCTGGCAGCTATGCAGTATTTCATTATGGATTAGCACATAACCATATCTTTCATATTCACAGTAGTTGCTAGTATAATGAGTGAATATCTTGTGTTGTACATTTCAGAGATGTGATCCATTAAGTGTCACTCACTAGAGTGATAGCAGATGATGTCATTCGACAAGCCGACGCCAGGTGCAGGCTTGTATCCTGCCATGTCTGATGTACTGGATGACGACGATGATGAAATTGTTCGTGAAGTTAAGATGTTGAGCCTCGTGACCGCACAGGTAAAGGGCTTCTCATTGAAACTTGTCCCATTGCTGTAGCGTATCATGGGACAGAAAAATTTCGAAATATTTAGGTCTCAGTAACGCTTTATCTACTACCATTTTATGTTGTGATCGTTGACCACATTTTATGTGACATTTTAGGGCCATTTGATTTATGTGTTGCATTGTATTTATTGTCGCAATTCAGCTTTTCGGCTGCAACGCAAATAAATGATCATTCGTTCAGATTATGTAATCAGTTGCATCTTTTAGTCTGTCTGTCTGTCTGTCTCACGATCTGTACGCACTCCTACACTTGCAGTTGTATTTCAATTTTGATGACATTTTACCCTGTAATACGGGGCCCAAAAACCAAGATCGAGTTTCCGGGGGGGGGGGGTGAAAATATGGTGTTCTCTGTTGCTCCCATAATGCATTTTCAGTGGGAAGGTTCAGAGGTTCACTTCAGTGGACACGAGGGTTGCAACGTGCTATATGGAGATTTATTTCTTTTTTCAAATCTGCTTTTTAGACAAGATTCTTCTGCTCTGCTAGCATAGGATGCGTGTCTCACACTTTAGAACTTGCGAGCTTCTATGAGATATTGTCAGCAAGATTATTCTTTCTTATGTTTTGCTAACTGTGCTCATTTATGCTTGTGTGGTGTTGCATCATCCTGAGACTAGGCAAGTTTAACCTGGGAAATTTTAGCATCTTACAACCTGACATAGAATTCTCGTAAAATACTTACATCTGTGTCTTACAATATTTGTAAGAACTAGCAAGCTGTGGAAGTGAGATTCTCGTAGAAAAAAGTGCGTTGTGCCTATGAGGTATTAATGAGTAGTTAGTGCTTGTTGGTCCGTTAACTGTAGGCGTAAGTGTAACTGTACACAGGAGGAGCAGGAACGTCGTGATCGGCTCAACCATGAACTAACCCTCACCTGTGGAAAATCTTCCGACCCGATCCTGAGGGCCGTGGTGACTCTCCAAGAGTCCAGTTCACTGCCGGAGCTCGTCGGTGGGGCGGGGATCGACAGTGGGTTGGCGTGCGTCGATGGCTTGGGGACTAAGGGTGGGGTCACATCGCAGATAGCAAGGCCACGTCCGCATTCTGGGCGACCATCCCAAGGTGTTGTGGCGGTGGGCGGGGTTTCCGGTGTCGGAATACCATCTGGAGTAGCAGAGGTGGTTCCTCCCCCTTTGCCAGCCATACCGCCCAATGCCAGAAGTCGCTTGCGGACCGATCCTGTGAGAATACCGTCTCCACCCCGTCCAGTGCAGCGGAACCGCCAGCAAATTCCCATGAGGCCCCACGATGCTTCAGTGGCCAATCGCAGCCAGTCGCTATCGCCACCATTCCACCGGACAAACCTGGAATCCTTCAACATTCCCGCCACAGACGAACGTTCGGCACAGTGCACATCATCATCCCTCGACGCTCCCCTTATTTGTCTTTCACCGCCGGTGAACAAGTTCGAGCAGGTTGACAGTTTCGACTTGAAGTCGCTGGATCCGTTCATGCCACATCATTTGACGCAGCTGCCCACCGCTGCCAAATTCTCGGTCTCCAAGACTGTTTCCGATCCAGTTCCGCAGAGTTTTCCGAGGCCGCCCGTGGCCGCTGAGCCGAAAGTGCCATCTTACAGAAACAGTCCCATTCCCCCGTACCCTATTGATTCAGCGTTTCATTGGCCTCTAGCATCACCGTGTATTGGCGGAAATGATCTGGTTACAACGGGAGGATATCCGGCTGTACTGGGTTTCATGCCTTGGGTGACAAACGACTTCGTTTCGCCATCTGGTTCGGGATTTCCCAACTCCTGGCTGCCCAGTTCCTCGGGAAATGTCCCAACCAGTTTGGCGGGGGTTTCGGAAATACCTGATCGGAATATCTTGCCGGGATCTGTCCCCGAAGCTAGTGGCAGTGGATTGGTAGATCTGATGGATTTTTCCACCGATCCGGACGCTGGTGGATCACCAGCGTGGCTTGATCCAATGTACATGGATCTGGCGGATTTCGATCCACTCTACAGCGTTGTGGACAGCAGACCTTGGGCGTCCGAGCAACGCTTTGAATCTGACGAGCTCTTCCTGAAATCCGGGGGCAGTGGAGGCAGCGAGGGGCTGCAGGCGTCAATGGTGAGTTCAGCCCAAGGACGGCTGGACCGAGGGGAACACAGACCCTCAGCTCCTCTACCGGACGTAGTGGCGCAGTCCTCAGAGGTGTCGAGAGTCCATGACGTGGAAGAGCTTCAGGATCCGTTTTCAGTGCAGGACCTGATGCAAAGCCTGGAGCGGAAGAGGCAGCAGCATGCAAGGGAACAGGAAGCTCAGGACCACTTGAGGACCACTGTTCCTACTGCAAGTAGCTGTCACAGGGGTGTTCATCCACCCACTCACACTGGCTCTCAGGCCATTGCTACACCTTCCAAGAGAAAGGTTAGAAATTCTGGCAGACGGTATTTTACTTCTATGCCTCAAATCTGTCACGTTTTTTGTTGTAATTTTTTCAAGAACTAAATTTCTACTGCAAGGGCTCAATTAGAGGCCAAATTCATGCAAAAATGACATTTTTGATGACGTTTTTTGATAAAAACAGTATTTAGTTATAGTAAATTTTGAAAACAAGTTTTGGATATTATTTAGTAAAATGTGTCATTGTGATAATTTGTGCCAAAAATTGTAAAAATCAATTTAAAGTTTTTGAAGTTACTGTCAGAAAACTGTTAATTTTTTGTGACATGGTGTTGTAGTAGCAATCGTGTTATATAGCAGTAGTAGTAATAATTGCAGTGGATACTAGAAATAATATGGTTTGCAGAAATGAGTTGTTAGAGGTCATGCAATACCCGCATCTTGTATTTATCTTTCTGTTTGGTAGCACAATTATGCAAAAAGTTTTAGGCGGATTTGGTAAAAATTTCCTGGGAAGGCTAGACTGACCAACTTAATACTTAACGACGTGGCTGATGATTGGTGCCCACAGTTTTCGGCGGGCTGTAGAATTTTGAGCCAGGCCGGGGAATCTACCCTTTTCTCTGGAATTTTGATATTGTCATGGAATTTCGTGGAATTTGGCAGAAGTTGAGAAATGATCGATGACCAGTGTGATCATCGGCTTGATAACGTAATTAGACTAACTCTATTACAGACAAAAATCAAACTGAACTGCCTAGAACTGCATCTCTAGTCTCTGCTAATAATTACCATTGTAGTACAGCACAAACATAAATAAACACAATGCGACTAACTGACAAATTGCACTTTTGAAAAGAAAGAAAAAAGATAGTTATTTTTTTCTGTTGCTAGCATAACTGAGCACCATGCCAGCTTCCAGAAGTGAAGTTTTTTACAGAATAGAGTTTAACAGAACAGAGCTTAGTTTACGCACAAACAGAAGGCCGCGATAAGCCACGGAAATTAGACAATTTTGCTGCAGTGAGCCACGGAATTTTGCGAACTGAATCGTGGAAAGCTGATGATGAAATTATCATTAGCTACATGTTGTGTACTGGTGCCGTCGTTTATTGTGCATCGTATTGCATGTAATATAACTGATATATGTTAGTGTATATAACTACTGGCAGGAGTTGTCAGCGTATGAAGTGCTGCATGACTTCAGTGACACTGCAGACAATGAGATCCGTGACTTTCTGCAGATGGTTGCCAGGTGTGTGTACATTCATTTATTCTTTTATCTTTTCATCCATTTGTCCATCTGTCCATTTTACTATGCATTCATTCAACTTTTCATCATTTGTTTATTGTGTCGTTTTTCAACGTGCATTTTCTGTTCATTCAGTCAGTTGTTTATTCGTTTATTTATGGATTTATTCAACCACATGATTAATTTGTTTCTTTATTTTCTCACTCGTTTGGTTACTCACTTGTTTGCTTGCCCCAACAGTGTTTCATTTACTTGCTTTATTCATCCATTTATTAAATTATCTATTATATCTTTTGATATTTACCTCCGCAAAGGAGGTTATGTTTTTGCCAGACTTTGTTTGTTTGTCTGTCTGTCTGTCTGTCTGTGTGTCAGCAAGATAACTCAAAAAGTTATGGACGGATCTTTCTGAAATTATGAGCGTATGTCGGGAATGGCACAAACTACCAGTGATTCAATTTTGGGGGTGATCCGAAAGGAATCCTGGATTCTGGATCTCTTTGAAATTTTTGTTAACATTGCTTTCAGTGGAGCATAAGGGAAACCACTGCCAAACCGAATATGGTGCTGCCACGTTACGTTAGTCATGGCAGTCGTTTGTTTATTTTAAATTTCCGTGGATTTTATTTGATTTTAACTGGTTCAAGTCAAGTTTTTACGTATATCGGTCTACACGATCGTTATTCTAGTCATCGAACGTCGGATGAAAGATGTTTACTCTGACGGCAACAATTTTAC
>Ga0209367_1004857_pt1 | contig 18626 bp, 18 predicted proteins | sample WorMetLIZISLAND2_FD_187412 | JGI IMG/M metagenome (GOLD analysis project Ga0209367, IMG submission 187412) | Marine gutless worms symbiont microbial communities from Max Planck institute for Marine Microbiology, Germany - Olavius geniculatus... ... | reverse complement strand
ATTTTGCGCTCACGTCAAATCAGCCACCAACCCCCCGTGCCTACGGGTTACGGGATAAATACCTAATGTGGCTGATTGGGGCGGTGGTATCAGTGGCAGATCCAAGGGGGGACGTGCGGCCCCCCCCTCTTGAGCTCCTATGTATAAGTAAACGCTTTATAATTTTTATGCTCTGCCGAACTGCTAATTAATAAGTTGGTGTATCAAAAAAATAATTGAAATTATTGCCATCAGATGTTATATTTCAAGGCTAAAATGCACCAAATTTGATTCCGGCTGAGGCTCCGCCCCAGACCCCGCTGGAGAAGCTCACAGCACTCCCCAAGACCTTCTAGCTAAATTTAAGGGGTCTTACTTCTAGGGGAAGAGGGAGAAAAAACAAGCACTGGTGACGAGCTTTTTAGTGGTATTGACATCGCTGACCTAAAATGACCTTGAACCCTCAAAATAAAGGGTTTAGGTGTTTTTTTTTCGATTTTCGGCTGCGGTGTACACTTCAAGGGTGAATTGCGACGAAATGGCTAGAAATAGATTAAGACCACCTGCGAACAGGAACTGCTAAGGGTATCGCGCCTCTCATGAGTTTTGCTCAAATTACTTGTATCACTTATTCATTCGTGCCATTGGCGCCCATATGGAACACGAACGATTACGGCGACAATGCAGTGGAACGTCACTGGGCGGGTAGAGTACAGACTGCTTCAACCCACAGAGAAAAGTGAAACCGTGAAAGATCCGGTACTTGCTATGGCGCTTCTTGCACAAGTCAGACTCGTCACAACCTGCAACCGTTTTCACACTGGGCAAGCCAATAACGGTAAAATAATAACTTTTTAAAGAGGACCCCTCATTCATGCCCTCGTTCGAGGGGAACACCTTTACTTAGAAGCACAAAATTTCGTCACAAAAAAACTAGTTGTTGTGGCAGTCCACAGTGAAGATTTCGTGATCCTATCTTGCACCGTTTTGATATAATACAGCAGTGTGACAGACAGACAGAGAGACAGACGCCCAGGCCATAGCTAAGACACGCGAAGCATTCTGCTGTCGCGCGTAATAAAACCACCTACCGGTGAGTATGAACTGCGTGACGTCACCGGGTCGGACGGTTTTGACGCGGTAATCGACCACGTCCTCACCCGTGGCAGCGCCCCGCAGAGCGCGGTACTTGACCTGAAAACCTTCGACGTCGTGACGCTTCGACTGCACCAGCTGCCAAGTCAAACGCACCGCCGTCGAGCTGTCTGCCCGGGCGGTCAATGAACTGACCAGTACACCCGATAGACTGGACGCGGATGCTGCCAGGCGGGCTGGCACGGTCGTCGACACCGTAGAGTGTACCAGCGTAGATTCACCTGCATCAGCACACGCATCGGACACTGCGGTTAACGTTAAGCAAGCGAGAGGGGAGAAGAAAACAGGGAAGTTCCTGGGCCCCGCGACGTTTGCGAGGCCTCGCCATCGCTAAAAAATAAACATGTGCCATATGTTTCACAGCAGAACTGGTCACCTGAACTCAGCTTACGTCAATCGTCAGTTATTCTGTGACGATTTTACAACAAATCAGACTATTTCTTGAACGAATGAATGAATGTATAGATTATTCTAACAGTCTCCCCAAACACCACCACCCCATGTAGAACCCTGCGACAACGTTTTTCCGGGCCACACTGTGGCTTTCGTCGGGCCTGACGTTAAAGAAAATTTTACAAACGCAAAACACGTATTTTACGAAAAAATTAAAACGTTTGTGAACGCTGAATAATGATTAATGAGTGAACATGAGTGACTCTCTGTCAACTTGACGTACAGACTTAAGCCATTCCCACAGAATGTAAATCCCTCGTACTAATCGTATTTTTTTTCAAATATACCAATTAAACTGAGTAAATCTAAACACAAAACCCGATATTATTTCGTCAGTATCATTTCGATGTGCAATGAAATTATAACTAACTATTCCTGTAGGCTGTAGTAGATGAAAAGTTTAAAAAGAGTGAACGTGCCTACGACGAGAACAGAACAACTCGTAAACCTGTAGTGCTGATGAGCTTCGAAGGATGACTTGGACCGCTAAGACCGTGTGAATTTCGAGCTCGTACAACAAACACATACGGGGTGTTCGGACGCAGGTTTCTGACAATACACGTCGGCTCCGTGCTCATATCCGGCGCCTGAACCCAACTCTGCAGACAGATGCAAATGCGTTTCGTGATTATTTTCATGCACACCACTTAACTGGTGCTTCCCAGTGAAATGAATGATAATTATGATAAAGTAACAAGTCGCTGATTTACGAAAAAACTGAAAAACCTGACAGAGTTAACAGTATGAAAATACAGATACAGCTTTAAATGCACTGACAGTGATACGCAACTGCTGAGAGTTTTGTTTTATCCAGCGTTGTAAAGTGTAAACCGACCAAAATGTTCATTTTTTGAAAAACAAGAAAGCCCAGCTGTCGCTAGAAAAGAAGCGCTACAGCCTATACAGTTTCTCTTGCAGTACTAACCTTCAAGGTCACCAAAGGTCGATGATTTTCATCTCATCTGAAAAAGCGTATGCATGTCAAATGTCAAATGTTAATTTATATAGCGCATTATCGTAAAAAGCTCTAATGGCTGATCTAATGCTATTAATGATCACTAGCAATCTAAACTTTATCTTGCACCGTTTAGCCACAATACATCCGTGACAGACGAAGACGACGACAGACAGACAGACATCGTGCCATAGACGCCCTGCAGCATAGCTGTAGCGCGTAAAAAACGTTTCAAAACGTTAAAAACGTGGCAGGGATTAAAAAAAAACCAAAGGGAGAAGCGGTATACCTGTCCGATAAGGTGACTGAAGTACTGGACGACGTAACCACGTAGCGGTGACGTGCCCGTGTTGCCGGGAGCCCTCCACGCCAGTCTGACGCTCTTGTTTGTGACGTCACTGACTGCAGGCCGGCCCGGGACGGCAGGAAACGTGTCGGGGTCGGGTGAGCGGTGAAAGACGACGGCTCCGCTGGAAGGAGCGTCAACGCTGAGACGCGCTACCTCAGAGCGCGTCAGTCCGGTCTCACTCGCAGCCCAGCACACGTATTCGCCCGTGTCAGAACGCTGCAAGTCTGCACAAACACATCAGATCAGACCATCATCTCGACAGTGTTTAAATTGACAAAAAATCGAGGAGTTGAAACCCCCAACTGTTTACTCCACCCCACTCCCCGCAACAAACTGTCAAATTAAGTACTGGGAGTCAGGTACAGGCTACGGTTTATGTCACTGCTTTGGTTTGACTCCAACAGTCGAAAAATTCAACTCCCTCCAGCTAATTTTTCACAATTTAAACAATGCATTTCGGCAAATAAGCAAGCAAAACGTCAATTTAAGTAGCGCGTCAGCGCCAAACTAGTAGCCCCTAACGTCAGTCCGGACTCTGGAGAAGTTGCAGTTGCAAAACATCTATAATTATGTAACTTTGAGACAGCAAATAACAGCACGCAGTTTTAAAGTCAAGTCCAAAAGTGAAGCAGAATTAATGTGATCAAATTAATAATTGTTTGATTCGAAACAGTCTGTTTCCCCTACTGGTATTCATAATATTGACACCAGCCAGTTAGACATACTTGTATTTCGCAATATGAACAAAATATGTCAGCTTTGTCGCAGCCCATAACATTAAACGAAGTCGTCATTGTTGAGACAACAGTTAAAAGTTAAAGTCCGTTCAGAACGACGTAACTGAACTAAATTGACCATTGGGCGAGTACAGTTCAGTTCAGTTCAGTTACGTCGCTCTGTACACGCCTTACGACTCCGCGTACATTTGTGCATTCTAGCAGAAAAACAATCACGTGAAAGCGGACTGGTAAAAGCAGAATTGGAAAGAAAAGATCGGCGTTGTACCTGAGATCTGCAGCGTGCCAGTATCGTCGAGGACGAATCTGGGATTTCGTCCGACAGAGGTCAGCACGCGCTCGTTCTTGAACCAGTAGACTTGCGGCGTCGGCTGACCGTCCACAGCACACAGCAGCGACGCCACGCCACCTAGCGGCAGAGTCTGATTCTGAGGTCCGCTCACGATCAGCGGCGGTAGACGAGCATCCACCTCTACATGCACGCAATACAGAGCAGCACACTTTCACTTTTGTCACCTCACTTCTGTTGCCCCGCCTCACCCTAGCGCCTCAGATTCGGCGAGTTGTTCGCCGACATTATGTGCGCTATATAAATTTACTTACTTAATCGTCACCGTTGACAGAGCTCAGTGGCATAGCCAGAAACGAGTACTGGGGGCCTGGCCTCCTTTTCTTCCTCTTCCCTTCCCTCTTCCGTCACCTCACTTCCCTCTCTTTTCCTTTTTCTCCCCTCTCTTCTCTTTTTCTCTTTTTTACTCTACCCTTTCGCCCCTTAGAATTAGGGCCCCAAAAATGCAGCTAAGGGATTCGAGGGAGCGCTGTGAGCTCCACGAGCTGAGTCTGGGGTGGAGCCCCCGCTGAAATCGAATTCGCTGCATTATAGCTAAAAAGTACGAGATTTGGTGGCAACAATTTTAATGATTTTCCTGCGAATCATCTGACCAAATTTATGCAGTTTAAACGTGTGTTTATGTCTTGTCTGGGGAATCAAGGGGGAGAGGCTGGGCCCCTGGGCCTCTCTTGTCGACGCCACTGCTTATAAAGAGAACATAAGAAGCGCTTACCTTGTACGTCTAGTCGGACCTTGGCGACGGCTGTGCCAGCAATACTGAGTCCCTTGCATAGATATACGCCGGCATCGTCCGTCTGAACGGAGCTGATTAGCAGTGTGCCGTCCTCAAGCACCGACTGGTGACCGTGCAAGTCTTGCGTCGGAAACATGTACGTCTGAAAACACAGAAACATTCACAGACGTCGCTGGCGTCACCACAGCATCATCGCAAGACCAAATTTTAAGCGAATTACGACTGCGATGTCATTAAACTTCAACAATGCTGCTGCTTGGTGCGACGACCCGGGTCACGAGAGAACGGTCTCTCGCGCGTACAGGATCATCTGCAGCGGATCGGAAGTCATGACGTCGAGAGGCGGATCAGCGGACCGAAAACTGGAAGTCGTGAGTGAGTAGTTTCTTAACGGCACATCAGCACAAAATAGGCCATTCAATGCCAAACGTGGTTAAAATTAGTTAAAAGCAGTTAATATATGTATCAAAAGCAAAGTTAAAATACTTGTTAAGATCAAGGCTATTAAGCTAATGTAAAAACAACATTATATACGATTGTAAAAGTTGATATTTTTAACATAAGCGATAATGTTGTGAGATGCAACATTTTCAAAAACGTCCTTGAGTGTGGCCACTCCAAAATATCTTTGACGTGCTGCACTGTAACGGGTGCAGTCTACCAAAAAAAGCTTAACTGTGAGCGAAGAATGGCAAGCTTCACGTACTGGCTGACTCTCTCCCTTTAGGAGATAAGAATTTGTTAGTCTTGTATGACCAATTCGAAGACGGTTGATGAGGACTGAGTCGTAGCGGCCCAGTGACGAACTGACACTGCGACCAACGACCGGTTGCACACTGTAAAGTTTATTTGATGTACACTGGTTCCATAGTTGTTGCCATTCTTTAACACAGAATTAATTGACACAAGTTAACAAATCGCTAATTGGAAATCTCATGTTGGAGATGGCGACATCCAGCATCTTCGTTTCTTCGGACACCTACGTGGCTGGGAATCCAGCAAAAAGTTATAGATTTACCACTATTAATTAGCTGGCGGTGATCCTTCACGGTCTTTAAGATCAGTGGATTTTCGACTTTGCAGCTCTCGATATTGCTTGTAAGCTAGACAAAGAGTCCGAGAAAACCACATAATTTTTGCTTCTTGTATGGCGGATGATGTCTAGCGCCATGTACAGTGCATGAATTTCGGCAGTAAAAATATTAGCATTGTCAGGTAAGCGAACTGTTTTAACAGAGTTGGGTGCAACAACAGCGGCAGCTGTTCTAATTCCATCCTTGGACCCATCTGTGTAGATCCCTACATGGTGTGAAAACTCTGAGCGAAGCTCAAAGAATTTGCGTTTGAACACTTCAGGGTTAGTAGTTGTTTTATCATAACAGCATAAGCTGAAGTCACGGTTAGGGCGTTTGAGAAGCCAAGGTGGAATTGTGGAAACGGTTGTAGGTAAAACATTTTAGAAGTCGCTGTTGTTTCAACTAAGACACCCACCTGCCACGATCCACTAGATCAGTCGGCCGATTCAGCATTTCTAACCCGAAGTTCGTCGTTGTTCGTCGATCAGTTTGCCGCCACGGTTTTCATTTCCGCACACTGCATGGCTACAAACTTGCCAACAACGAACTTCGGTAGACATGCTGAACTGCCCAGTGGTTGGTGTCGTAGTTGAAACCTCTTCGTAGAATTTGTAGCGCCGCGGAAAGGCGAGGTTTCTTGGCATGCTGCTGCTGCTGATCATGCTGATACGATGACAATGACGATAATAATAATACCGGGTAATAAATTTATCAGCGACTAAGTAGCGAGTGCGACTTGCTCAAGTGCTTACACACTGTTGGTTGGGTGACAGAAACAGCATGCCACAAAAAATAACAGAAAGTAGGACTAGCAGCAAAGCGATTTCTCGGCAAGGTCAGACACTCCTGACATCTGATCAAAACGTTAACGTTTTCCTACATAAAACAAGAAACTCAGCTGTCGCTAAGATCGTACTGGTACAGTCGTACAGGAAGGACCGTACGGGTTGTCCGTGACCTTCAAGGTCATCCATGTCAATGATTTCCATCTCATTTAAAAAGCGTACGCGACTTCCTATTAGTGATTAATAGTAATCTTGGCCCTATCTCTCACCGTTTCCGAGATACGGCCATTTATAGCTTTAAACTTTCAACCGAAAATTGCGGCCAAACCGCTGCAGATGGAGACATGGTTACTATTAACAGCCTACAGAAAGTTGCCATAAACCATTACGACTTACCGTTTAGCCACAATACATCTGTGACAGACGACGGACGGACGGAGAGATGGACAGACGACGACAACCATGTAAATAGCTCGACGGTAACTTAAGTACGGTCGGCTAAAAAACAACCAATGAAGACGTAAACGTAGCAGCAGCTCTACTTATAGAAAGATACCGTTTACCTCAGACGACTGTCGGTGCCAGAAGACGGCTGGCGGCGGGTTTCCGGTAACTTGACATCGAAACGCCACCTGGCGATTGACGCCGACCTGCTTGTCACGTGGCGTCACCACGAAGGACGGCGGCGCTGTAATAAAACAAAATCGGTTGTTTTGCACTTGTTTTGGCCTGTTTTGTTTTATTTTATCGCACTTTGTTACACGTATGCCAGCACCCTACGGCATATGTTCTAACTGGCGGTCTAGTCTCTAGTCCCACAGCCGACGGAAAAAGGTCGGGAAAAGATAAGGGGAAGGAAAAGGATGAGAAATGTTTATACCCGCAACTATTTTTCAGCGAACTACATGTTCCTTTTAACGGAATGCGCAATACAAAATACGTTTTACTTACTTATTTACTTACTTACTGACCAAAACCTATGAGAAATGCGAATGTTTTACGGCACTTTTTTCACCCACGCATTTTGTAACAGAAGCGCTAACAGATTCTCAACTCAGCATTTCACAAATTGAATTATTTCCTCCAAGCAATCGTCTCACAGAGTGCATGAAATTTGTAGTACACGATTGGTGAGTGTATAGTACGAGAAATGACCGCTGTAGGGCGCATAGTTCCACGCACGACTACACTTATACGAACTCTGATGGACTGCACCCGACCGGGTAATCGAAGTTCTCTGATAACTCGTACGAAAACTAACTTAACTTTTGCCAGTGTAAAACACAAAAAATCATCACCTACACGCAGAGTACACGAAAGCCGCCTTACTCAGTAACTACAGAGTCCTTTAGTTACTTCGACACCAAACAGTTGAACTGGATGCCTCTGTCCGCCACAAAAAACTCACTCAAATATCTGAATACAACTATGCAATTTTGTCAAAGAAAAACATCAATCTGAGCATATATGACGTTGTAGAGAAAGACTGCACCTTTTAGTGACTTTTAGCCTCGACCTCGTTTCATACCTAATAAGCGTACAAGATTAAAATACTATTTTAGCAGTTTATCGAGAGGCTGCGTTTGGCGTAAGGTTCCATATGGAACCCTGATCCAAGCCGGTTACGCTGAAGAACTTTTTCCTGCGCTGCACACGGAGCCTTTGCGTTCTATACATGGATAGTCTAAGAGTGTGGTGTGTGTGGTGTATAAAGAGATGAAAGCAAGGAATGAACGCATCGTACAATGAACGACAAGTCGAGCTTCAGCTTCGCGCCAGCCGACGCTGTTTTCGACTCGGCAGACGTAGACGCCTTCGTCTGAGATCCGTACGCGCTCGATCTGAAGCGTCCGGTCAGCCATTATGTACGATCTGCCGCGCAAACACACATCCCATCATTATCATCATCAACAACAGTGGCGTCATTTCAGTAAATCATTGGCGGAGGTCGCAGTCGCTTCGACTTTGTTCCCACTCCCCTCCGTTTTCCTGTAGCTCCCCAATCCCTTACCCTCTTCCCCTCCTTTCCCCCTTCCCTTTCCTTAAAAGTAGGACCCCTTGAATCCAGCTAGGTGGTCCGGGTGAGCGCTGTAAGCTCCCTCAGCGGGGTCTGAGGCAGAGTCGCAGCCGAAATCAAACTTGGTGCATTTCAGTCAAAAATTGTAACATCCGATGGCAGCAATGTTTGATTTTTCTGACAATCAACTTATTAGTTTACACTGCAGTGAATAAAGGTCAATCGGGGACCAAAATTCTGTCGTCAGTTGTTTACGTAGAACTCACGAGGGAGGGAGGGAAGGAGGGGGAGAGCAAGGGCGTACATGGATCTTTCAAGAATTTTTCCTTAGAAGATCCATGTACGCCCCTGTTCTCCCCCTCAAATGACGCTCCTGATCATCATCATCATCAGCAGCAGCCGCAGCAGCAGCAGCAAGAGAAGGAGGCAATGCTTCGACGTTATAACGACCACGATAATCCAGCTCCACACGCCCGCCCGCCGAGCATGCAGTGACCGACTGCCGACAGATCCGATATAAGCTAAACCTACTGCAGCTCCTCCTCGAAATTCCGAGTAGATCGGAACTGTTGATAATGAAAAACGATATGCGCCACCCATCGCGTCCTTGGGCTGTCCGCTGTCACTCATTCATTACTTATCTTACTTTTAATGTTGAGGCGCGTACAGGGCTAACGAAACAAACTGAATTAAAGTGAAGTGAACTGCCAGTACGATCGCCTTGTATGCCTACAGTCGGATCCCATATGTGATCCCATACGGCAGGTGACGCTCCGTAGATCTGAGATGGGTTTCCTATGAAGAACTATAGCATTTAACCATGTTAACTATCCGTGCAACGCAACTGAACTATAATCCCATGCAATGTCGTTTTGCACGCAGTTTAACATCAGCATCGTTGCTGCAAAAGACTAAGCCAGATAGGGCTCATTTTTGTCGGTTCTAAACGTGCAAAATTAAAATATTTCTACGCATCTTGTCATCTGACGAACGATTAGCCGTCGTATTCTGTCTGCTCAAACATAGTACAGGCTTATCCCGGCGTTTACCTGTCGGCGGCAATCTTTCCGTCTAATTTCTTCCAGATGACTGTAGGCGTCGGATCGCCGGTGGCTCGACAGTGAAATATCACGTTCTGCGTCTCCTTGGCAACGACGTCTTTGGGACTCTCGACAATTCGCGGCTTCTCTGCAGCGTAAAAACAGCACACCACGTGGACTGCATGTTGTGGAAAAATTATAAGCACAACATCATTCTTAGCTGATGGAGGGAGGCAAAGAAGAACAATCGACGATTGTCCCTCTTAAATTTTGGCCTGCCGGAAAATTTTTGCCCTAAAACTTGACCATCAAGGTGCCAGTTTTAATTTAGCACTTAAACTAAAACTAACCTGAATGTTTTAAATGCAAACGAAAGCAAAGAAAATAAATAAAACATTAAAAACACCAACAGACGGTTTCGGGAGAGCTCCATCTAAAACTGGTACAAGAAAAAGAGAGAAATAACGATAACTAGATGAAACTGAGAAAAAGTTGAAACGAGAAAAACTCATAAGAAAGTCCAGATATTGGTAAAATCATAAATGTAATAAACGTTTTCTTTACGTCTTTTTTTATTTTTGCCACGTTTTACGTTTTCAACGTTCTTTTTATTTTCTTAACGTTTTTTATTTTAAAAAAGTTCATCGAAAATCCATCAAGAACTTCGAGAAGCACTTTTAAAACCACATCAGAAAAAATTAGTGAGTCATAGTGCTGGTATAGTTAACTTAGTTGGTGATATATGGTCGAATTAAAATTAAATAAACTTCTCTCTCTTTTTAGTCTCAGCTATACTGCACATGCAGCATTGGGCGTTAGGCAAGAGATTGGACAAATTAGGGCCAACGTTTTTATTCAACGTTTTTAAACGTTTTTGTTTTAAATTTTTCTGGCACGTTTTTTACATCTATGACTAAAATCAGACGTGCTGACCTCTGACGGTGATTCGGGCGGGTGCGCTGCGACGCTGACCGGCGACGTTCTCGGCGAGACACGAGTATAGTCCGGAGTCATCGGGCCGCGCGTCCAGCACGTGTAGACTGCCGGTAGACCGGTCCACGTACACACGCTCACCGTCAGCCGGTACGGTCGAACCGCCGTCCTTCTGCCACGTGACTCGGGGCTCGGGCTCGGCGCGCGGCGGTCGACATCGAAGCACGGCGGCGTGACCGGTCGCCAGTTCCACGTCCGCAGGCTCCTCACGGAACTCATCGCGCATCACTGTAATGCACACATCACACACGGACTGATATAGACAGTCAGACACCGTTGGCTGAAATAGCATCACACCTTATTACGACATGCCGCAAAATGCTAAAGCTGTAGAAACGACAATTTGTGCAGCTGCAGCGTTTTATTTCACTTGAATTATACCCCGTTTACACGATCCAGCAAACGTCCAGCAAACGTATTCAAAATACACGTGCTCATTGCTCGACGTTTGCTGGATCGTGTAAACGGGGTATTAGGCGCAGGATCGGATCATCCATAAGGCTGGTTAGGCTGAAGCCTCAGGGCCGGACCCGGACCGCGGGTCCAAAAATTTCCAGAGAGAAAATTTGTGGTTTTCTGAACAAAAACTTTTACAAAAGGCCCCGCAGTCGCTTTCAAGCCTCAGGGCTTGGAGGGACCATAATCTGCATGGCGGTCCGGCCTGTACACAGTTCTGCAGGTGCGTGGAAGTTGATTTACTGCGATTTACTGTCTGTGGGCCAAGACGAGAGCGACGGCAGTTTATTCGACGGAAATAAATGTCATTATGCCACAAGATGTTTTGTGCTGTCCTACTATAAAGTCAACAGTTCGGGCAATTCTCATAAATTCACGTGAATTTACGGCAAGTTTACAGCAGGCTTCTTTTCAATGCCATCGCTCACTAAACTCATATACGCAGTGGCCTGATACACGGGTGAACGGCATTACAGTGGTGCAGAGTTGACCCGCCAGCTTGTGACCTGGTTAGGTCATGACCTCTTGGCAGCGAGAAGACGGCGGAGGGTCAAATGTCGAGTGGTTGCAAGCTGAAGTGACGACCAGTGAAAATGTCACGACTTCTGCGAACTGACTGCACTGCAGCATGCCGTCCGCAGCGTGGATGGTCTATGTTAAAATCCGGTCTGCAGTTTCTCTTCTTGATCTCGTTTTTCACTTTGACGTTCTGGTAAAATGACCGCTATCGGGTATTATACTAATGAGACAGGACACTGTGGTTTAACGCCAAATACAGTACAAAATGACGAATCCATACACGCCAGTTAACCCCTCCGGTCAGCGCCGCAGCAAATGCCAAGCAAATGGAACGACGTTTCTATGCGCGCTCGCAAAGCCCCACAAGCCGACTGTACAGTGGAACAGCAACCGGCATTGTTCAAGCCGTTACTGACTAGCTGACATTCGAAACGAACCCTGTCAAAAATATGACAAATGGCTGTTCACATATTGTTTGTTCGAACGCCCGGGAAACTCGGACATTGACGGAAGAGGCGACGCCTAACGATTAATAGTGCAGTTATCCCTGCAAGACAATGGAATGTAGCATCGTGTGCGGCCGACAGGCCCGACATCGTGCTTATGCTGCTGGATCTTTGATCTTTGCCTTCCTTGGGTGGGGTCAACTTGGTACTCGGTTGCTCAAAACGGATGTTACACATGCTGCATGCAGAGGCCCGGACAACGTGGGTGCCGTGCCTCTGCAGTATCAGACGGCATCGCTCTTGCGGGGAAGCGATTCCGCCTATTGCGACATTTCACCGTAGCGTCGTCTGTCGTCTGTCTGCATCGTGACTTCTAAATGTCACAAAACGCCAGAAAGAGTCCTCAGATGCCAGAAAATGCTGCGCTGCTGTCCGACATTCTCTGACCCCTGCCGAACATGATGAACATTGCCTCTGGGTATATACTTTTATTAATTATCCATTATATGGTAAAAGTACCCAGAACTTTATCTCTAGACGCCAGGGTCTTGGTGTCACGCAATTAACAAAGCGGCGACCGTGACAGTTGCTCAGTGCCGTCCGTCTGAATGCAATATTGGAGATAGTGAAGTATAGCCAGAAATGTGAATTGGAAGCCTCCCCTCCGTTCCTCTTACTGTCACCTCCCTTCCCTTTCCTTCCCTTTTCCTCCCTCTCTTGCCCTTCCCTCCTTTACCCCTTGCTGCTTTCCGCATTTCCTCCCCTGCCTTAAAAGTGGGACTCCTATAATCCAGCATTGGATCTGGGGGAGCGCTGTATGCTCCCACAGCGGGGTCCGGGACGCAGCCCCAGCCGCCGACATCGAATTTGACGCATTAGCATTGAAATATGAGATCTAGTGGCAACAATTTTAATTATTTTCCTGTGAATCAAGTGACCAAATTGGCATATTTAGTGCAGTTTGAACGTGTGATTAGGCCGTCTTATCTGGGGGTCGGGGGCCTGGGCCCCTCCGCCCCCTGGCTACGTCACTGGTCTGGGGACAGGTACTGCAGTCTGCAGGCCACAGCCGAATGAGTGAATGAGTCGACTGTGTAAGCTACGAAAAAAAGATGAAATCCGCCCATCACAGCCGAGGACGAAACGTTTAACTATAGGCTAAAAAAACTACACTGCTCTACTCTACTGTGGCTTAATGTGAGATCGATTTTCCAGATGAACCACACTTCTTACGTGCACCTGCGCTAAAAAGTAAGCAAATATGTAAATAATTTAATGTACTTATACCCGGTGCAGTTAAACAAAAAGTGTCAACAAAAACATTGTCATCAGTAATAGTAGAGTATTTTATTCGTATACTTAGGTTCAGTGCAGTTGCAAGTTGCTCAAATACTGCCTGCGTCAACTCTTTCCTGCCCTCAGCGGGACTAGCAATAAGTATAGGGCCTAAGTACTGTACCTTATAAGCTACAAACGAGGAAAATCTGCCATGCAGGTCCGAGATTTTTTAGCACTTCTGATCACAAAGTGCTTTAACCAGCGCAGTGGCGTAACTTCAAATTTCGCCTCCTCCCTGCCAGAAAATCATTTAGCCCCCTTTCCTTCCTTCTCCCCTCCCTTTACACTCCCTCTTCTCCCGTTCTGCCCGTAATTCTGTCCCTTCCTTTCTCTTCTGCCCTTTCTTTTCCCTCCGCATTTTTTTCTTACAAGTATGAATAGGCCCCTCAATGCAGTCAGAAGTTATGGAGGAGCGCCGTGAGCTCCCCCCAGCGCAGTCCGGGAGCCCCGGAAAACGTATTTTACAGCATTTGACGCCCCCAGAAACCTCATCTGGTAACATCAAATTTTGTGTTTTTTTTGCTCTCCGAAAAAAATGAACATCATAATTTTGAGCCCCACAGATCCGCTCCCCGCATTGCGGGGTCCGAGGGGTCAGTAGTTACGCCACTGAACCAGCGCCTGCGTCAGCCATAAAACGAAAACAAAAGCAATCAGAATCGCACGCGAATTCAATGTTCTAGCTCCTCACACTCTCCTAATTTTCCAATGAACCGTGTGTGGTGCAACCTTACAAAAGAGCGCAAAAGTATGACCTGCAAACGAGTGGAAATAACTTGATGGACACAAGTATGTAGAGCAGCAGTTCTTCAGGCGCTCTGAGCGATTACTCTCTGTCTTTCCAAGCCGCCGTCCGTGCTCACACAAGACTTCACAGTCCGTGGCATGCCTCCCAAGTCAAAACACACGCAACTTCCGTATACACAGACGTATAACCTCTGGCGGACGCCGTGGCTTTCCCCTCTACCACGACCAACTACGCCGTATAGTACGTCGTACCGGCAACGGACATAGGCCCATTGATATGAGTCCCATTCCAACAGAAATCCACTTAATGAAGATATTATAATATTAAAACATTGCAACAGTTTACTTGTGCGTACATGTAAAAATCACTATTGCTTAATTCCTGGTGGACAAAAAGGTATAGCCTACCTGTTCGTGGTTTTTGTTATTTTTCCAAACTGGAGTTTGCATGCAGGGATAGGAGGTTTTTTCCGGGAAAATTATGCCCGGAGAAACTGGTCTTGTTCCAGGAGGTGGGCTTATATCTAGCACCAAAGCCAAACAATAATTCATCAAAATGGTGGCGTGACTGTGATATTTGTTAGCAGAAAAGGTGCGAACAAAACTGACCATGCGAGGCCAAGTGACGAGGTCATAAACTTTGTCCATGCGTTAGCTGACGGCCTCACAACTTTATTGCATTGCAGCGTCCGTGAGGCCATCATGCCATGTAGAAATATGGACGTCTTACAGTCGAGTGTCTGTTACGACAGAGAAGATTATAACGTGTGCTCAAAATTTCAACTTTTCCCCCAAATTCCCCCAAATGGAGGTTTTTCAGCACAAAATTTTGCATTTTTTAGTACAAAAGTGATGAACATTTTCCGACACTTCAAAATTCAGAGGCATACCCCTGCCACGGCGCGACTGCTTTCAGATTTTCGATGGATCGAAGAACGAACGCCAACGAGAAAGTTTTGAAAGTCTGTCAACGTTATCATAACTTATCACCAGTCGACATCACGGTGATCTGTTCTGTGCCCGGAGCAGACCACCGCCATCAAGCGAGTTTCTTGGCTGAGTCGACGTTCGCGCCAAACTACGTCCAGATTTCTCACAGCACGCAAGTGCTCCGAGAGACGGAAGGACGATTCCGCGAAGGAACCGATGGAAATGTTACGAGGCATCGGTATGGGTACTGTCGTTCCGCTCTTACTTGGCACGACTTGGTACTCCCAGAGCCAAAAAAGGCAGTGCAAATTGCAGCCAGTGCATTGGAGTAACATTATGATAAGCACCGTGTACCAACAGTGCCACAAGCAGTGTTGCTCAGGTCAACTCAGCCTCCTACCCGCCGTGGGATAAAAAATGAGTAGTAGCTTACGGGCTACGTGGTGAAGGCTTAGTGTGGTTGTTTGAGACGATATGCTACGACTGCTTGCTTCAAACCGCGTCCAGTTGTTTGCTGACGCGAGTAATGAATGGCCGCACAGTGCACTGCGATATCATTAGCTCATGCCAATCAGCTGCCACTTCCGATATTGTGAAAGCGCTTCTGGTTTTGAGTCCGTCTCATGTAAGAAGCGTTATAGCAAGTACCGGGCTGTAACTTTTTTTTACCTTTTAACGGACGCGCCATAAAGTTCTTTTTCCTCCTCCTTGAATTCGAGGAAAAAATATGGAGCAAAGCCGCAACAGAAACAAAGCGTCTGTACAAAATAACGCTAAGCGTCGTCGTCAGCTCAAGGAGGACAAGGACCTAAAACAGAAGCTGCCGGCAGGCGCACGTAACCAGAATGAATTTTCGGTTTATGAAGGGATTCTCATAAACCGGCAAAACGAGTAGAAAAAATGATGCCATGTCGTCTCTTTCATCTGCGGGCTGTGGACACCAGTGCGTCCTATAGAACGCGGAGCGCATTCACTGACGTCGATGCACGAAGGCGCCAAGAACTTCAGTTTAGTTGAACGCTGAGTTTACGCGACGCGACGACGCGAAAGTCCGCCGCTAGACAGCGCTAGACGAGCGTTCCCGGCCATGTTGAATGGCAGAGGCAGGGGCGCCTTCGTGGCTTGATAGCTGCCTCCCTGACTGACTGATGGTCAATGGCGACGAATAACAGTTCCAGATGACTCGATAGAGGTCGCTCCGTCATCACCTTCGTCCGTCCGTTCGAGTGCGTCTCGTCTCGTCCAGGGCTCGGATCATGTATGGACGGCTCTATTGGTTCAGAGCTGTATACCCCGCACTTAACGATAGTGAATGCTGCATACCGACACCGCTGTCAAAAATACCACGCTTTTTGTTCGTAGGCCTAATTTAGTTACAACAACCGCCACGCCTAAAAAAGTAAGCCCACACATGTCCTCAACTTACAGAAAGCAATCACTATAATTTGTTCGCCAAATTTGCGTTTAAAAATCGCAGCCGTTTTTTTCCGCATTAGACGCCCTGCAAACACCGCTGTCTCTGTCTGCAAATGCCCCGAGTCTATATTAAACCATTCTCTGAAGTGGGTATTAAACGCGCCGATACACTGCAGACTGCAGTTTAACGCAGTAATTCTATGGTCGTAGAGACCGTCAATAGCGTACGCTTACACGCTGTCGTTCGGTTGCGAGGTCACGCATGACTGCGCCCGCGGAGACGGTGGACTTATCAACCGGTTTTACCACTCCGGACATAATGGTGGTCATAGCACTACGAGCGCCACCGTGAAATAAGTGGGTATATGAACTCCACAGACAACTAAATCTTTTGCTTTTGATATCTGTGTCTGAAGACGTCGCTAAACACCACGGTTTACGAACATCTCGCGATATTTTCAGCGACGGTACATCATCGTCGGCGCCGGGCATTTCTTTAAATGGCGCATCTCTAAGTCGATTGGCTCAGACGACAGTTTGCATGTGGATTGATGCGTTCGGTCGTAGTTCGTAACTCGCTCAGACGCATGCGAGTCCATGCGCAGCGATCGATCGATCCATCAATGTCAACCGTAAACATTCCCATGAAATTCTTTACTTCGGGTGTGCTAACCGCATAAAATATCTTCGCGTCCCAAAGTTCTCAACGTTAAACCGAAACATGACGTTTTACCTGCTAACGACGAAGAACCTCCATTCCAGCGCTGCACTGTCATTACTTACTTTCCTGGCGATAAAAACGCTCTGCGAAATGCTAACTGCCGTCAAGCCACGCTTGCTTAGACATCATCAGTCAATTTATTTGTCTGGAAGAGAATTAAACACACATGGCTGCATTTACTTTAAACTTTCCCCCAGAATAAGCTAAGCCTGTTGGCTGCTGCTGCTGTAAAGGGAAGTAAAGGTACAGAGTTAAAGATGGTGTATAGCTCTTAAGGAGCAAACCCTTTACAGAGCTACGGAGCGTCACCTGCCACATGGGATCACAAAATGTTACCTGCCACCTGACACAGGTAAACGTGCCCCGCCTTAACCCCAGTCAAATAGGTCGGTACTTGATTTACCTACCCCGGACTGATTACACGATCCAGCAAAAGTACAGCAATTTATGTGTATTTTGAATACATTTACTGGAAGTTTGCTGGACGTTTGCTGGATCGTGTAAACACCCTATAAGTTGACCTAGGCGGCTGGTTACATACCGAGATGGTTTACCTGCCCGCAGGCAGTCACCCATCCAAGTACTAACCCGGCCCGGTGTAGAGTAACTTCGTTATCGGATGAAACGCGCTACCGCTACGCCACGCCACGCCACGCCACTGCCACTATATAGGCTAATATCCGCATGTGTTTTATTTACGGGGAGATTCACATTTCTGAAATCATCCGTCCAAACCATTTTCGAGTTTTAGCTTTGCTACTGCTCTACCGAGAATGTTGACATTAAAGCCGACTATCGACAGCATAATATTACAAGTTCTACTGCAAAATCTTATTATCATCATGCAAAAGCTGATTTTATTTAATCCTGTCATTTACAAAATCCCACGAGACTATAGCGCTGGCAATTAGGCAATGTGCACAGCCGCGGCCGACGATCTCGCACAGCCGGCAAAGCAGCGACACTGTAGCAATCGTGCTGCTATCAAATTAAAACGCATGACGTCGTAACATTGTGCATTGCATTGTGTTGCAGCGACAGAGACAGCTGTCAGCTGCACACATTACGTTGACGCCGTTGCTGCTTCCCATCTTCAGCTAATTCATTTCCACCACAAAAGCGCGGCCAGGTCGCCGACAATAAGTATGCAAATACGAAGAAAGCATCGGGGCTCATTTGCGTCGCCATAGGGGCGGCACTGGCGACACGTGCCACTCCTCCACAGCAGACGTAGCCTGTATTTAGCCTACTCACTTACTCAAAATAGTGTCAAAATGCATTAGAAAACTTCATTGGAAAATTGGAAGATTTTCTATCCTGGTGGAAAGAGATGTGGGGACAACCCTCCTCACATCCTACTCCTCTAGTGCCCCCTACATCCCAGTGGCGTAGCCAGGATCTAGTTGTAGTGGGGACACTTGAGGGGTGG
>Ga0209367_1004856_pt1 | contig 18635 bp, 8 predicted proteins | sample WorMetLIZISLAND2_FD_187412 | JGI IMG/M metagenome (GOLD analysis project Ga0209367, IMG submission 187412) | Marine gutless worms symbiont microbial communities from Max Planck institute for Marine Microbiology, Germany - Olavius geniculatus... ... | reverse complement strand
CCCACAGACAGTGTTGTTGTCCTTGGCCTTGGTCCTTGGCCTTGGCGTGTCCTCGAGGACAAATTTTGAGTCCTTGGCCTTGGCCTTGAGGGTCAAGTCCTTGGCCTTGGCCTTGAAGGTCAAGGCCTTGGCCTTGGCCTTGGCCTTGGCCTTGAGCAAAAGTCCTTGGCCTTGATCAACCAGGTCCTTGGCCTTGCAAGGCCTTGCAAGGCTTGTGTTTCGGGAGACTAATACTGCTACAATGTTAAAAGCATTTTTATCAGTCGACTGCTGTGCACGCCTGCAACATCAGCTCCAGTCGAGAGGGTGTTCTCTCAGAGTGGACTACTAATGAGACCGCACAGGGAACTGATGTCCGACACTCTGCTTGAAACTTTAGTGTTACTCAAGTGCAACAGTGCGGCACTGGGGCGCGTTCCCCCTCGACTTAATTCCAGTTAACTGTTAACTGTTACTTTCCAGAGGACCTGAGAACCACACAAACTCTGACAAACCTTTTTCCATAATTTGAATTTGTGTGTACTAGTCGTTTAGCAGTCTGCAGTTTCTGAACTTTGACTGCGTGGTCTGTGTACTGCATTGTTTCCATTACGTTTTGGATTTGGCTCTAGCTTGCAGTATATATTAGCAAGCAGTAGTTGAATTCATCAGTTTTAGTGGTCATTCTAGCTGACTGCAAAATTAAAAATTAAATCTATTTAATTAAAATTACTATTAAATTCAGCATTCAAAAACATCTCTATCGAAAGCAGTCCTTGAACTTGTTCGTGAGGTTAAGTCCTTGGCCTTGGCCTTGAGGGTCAAGTCCTTGGCCTTGGCATTGGCCTTGAAGGCCAAGTCCTTGGCCTTGGCCTTGGCCTTGGTCTTGAGGGTGAAGTCCTTGGCTTTGGCCTTGGCTTTGAAGGCCAAGTCCTTGGCCTTGGCCTTGAAGGTCAAGTCCTTGTTAACAACACTGGTTCTAAGGTATGGTTTTTGGGGACGCCCTAATTAACGGTGACATTTATATTTACCCCGATTGACCCCCGTTGCCATAGCAACAAAATTTGGGACAAAATTGGCTATAACTCGGCTTGTGTATTAAATATCTGCGAGATTTTTGCGCCTATAGGGCGGTATTTGCGGATGGGTCATTGAATGCTGCTAAATGCATTTCCCCGATCGACCCCTGTTGCCATGGCAACGAAATTTGAGACAAAATTGGTTATAACGCGACTTCTTTAAGAGATGTCTGCAAGACTTTTGCGTCGATAGAGGCAATTACGGAGATGCGCCATTAAATGCTGCCAATCGAATTTTTCCCCAACCGACCCACGTTGCCATGACAACAAAATTTGGGACAGAATTGGTTATAACTCGGCTTGTGTAAAAAATATCTGAGATATTTTTCGCATCTGTAGAGGAGTTTTCAGAAATGGGACATAAAAATGCTGCTAACCGAATTTTACCACGACCGATCTTTGTTGCCATGGCAACATAATTTAAGACAAAATGTGCTATACCTCGGCTTGTACAACAAATATCACCAAGATCCTTCATCTGACGGAGTTGCGGGTTGAAGGTTTAGCAATTAGATGACGTCAGTCGAAGTCTACCACAGCCAACCCTGATTTCCAGGTATAACGAGCAGCAGCGTATAGTGACAATATGGAGGTGGGAAGAATTTTCCAGGTGCGACAAATTTTCCACGACACCGGATCATTCATGCGTGCAGTACTATTATAAATGGCAATCACACGGATTTCACGTTTTTATTAAACATCAACAATGTCCTATCACGTTATTATCCGGTCATCCATCTGTGCATTCTATACGTGTTCATAACTCAAGCAACAAGGCATAAAAATCCAATATTGATGTAAATGTTATCCACGGCACAGTGGCTGCTACACCATCTTTCAGCTTTAAAATGTCTAATGTCGGGGTTAGGGTTGTGCTGTGCAGTTGGACAGTTTGTAAGCGTATGAATGCCCGGTTAGCTCAATATTGTGTCGGCACAGGGTCATATATTCGCTTCCTTGCTACTATTAGCCTAGCTAAGTTATAACAGAAACATTTTCGGCTGCTACGCTAATCAGCAAACATTAGGCAAGTAGGCCTAATACGACAAGTAACATCAAATGAAGAAGCCTTTAGTTAAGATGACAAACTAAAGTCAGCTTGTAAGGACGCCATATGCATAGCCCCATCTAAGGTTACCCAAATGATTTTTGATGTTTTAGAGAACTGATATCATCACATCGTCCTTACACACAGTTTTGAACTGGTTATTTTTTTACACATAGGCCTATTAATATAACTCTTACGCTGCAAATGCTGCGTCTTTATATTTTAAGTTTTAATTATTGAGTGTATTTCTATTACTTAGACTATACTGTTCGATTTATTAAATTGTATTACTGTGCGTTACTGTGTTTATCAAACGTTGAATCTTATGATGCTAACGTGTTATAGGCGCGGCTACTGTCCTTTCGATTAAGCCCATCTAATCAGAAGTTCAGAACGGATTGTTTATGTGCGGGAGATTTGTTATAGGTTGTCAAGATACAACGCTCGCAACAAACCTGACATCTCGAGCAGAATTATTCTAGAGGAGTGTGCTGTCATTTGAAGTATCACTGTTAAACAGACTTTTTTTCGTCGTTTTTGGATATGTATATATTTTAATGCATAACTGTCAACGTTTTATCTGTGCAGGATGTATGTTATTGGTTGTTTCGGTATAACGGCAACGGTACGCTGGAGCAGGTGCAAAAAGGTTGTAAACGGGGCATGGAATGCCACAACTACACTAACGCGCAGGAGAGTCAAGAGTGCACTGACAATCACCCTTGCGGTCTACCTGCAGGTAAACACCAAGAACGATAGGCCCATTTAAATAATGGTCAATAATATATTTTTTGTAGCTCATTTATCCCTAGACCAACTTCAGCGTTATTTTGATATACCGTTTGCATCCACAGGCTGTCCGGAGACTCAGCGCTGCTGTAAAAGTGACAAAATTTAGTTTAAAAATAAATATATTACTTTAATTTCGTAGAATTAACTGTTTAGCTTAAGTTCTGATTTAAATTTTTGTTTACATTTTCTATGGTTTTGGATATGTGACGCCATAGCGACTTTGGTGTCTGTGAACGTGCTGCATTTACTGCCAGACTATTTCGACCGTGTGATGCATACCATACGTATAGTACTTACATCCAACAAAGAACGCTAGATTCTGCAAGATTATAGTCGACGATAATTATTAATTTACATGGGAAACAAAGTCACTCTCAGCTCCATGGAGACAGTGTCCAATTGCTATAGGCCAATCTTAATTTCCGTGGCTAGTTAAATGTTTATCCCGTTCACATGAGATTTTCATGAAAAAAGCTTACCAACGAGATTTCCTTTCTTATAGTATAGTATAAATGCTATTTTCTATCCGTCATCTGCAAACTGTATTTGTCGCCTTATTCCTGTTTTTCTCCAATTACGTCTTTTCTTCTAATACATCACGCAGTACTCCGCTAAGTTATACGTAAATACAAAGCCAACACATTTGCGTTTACGCTTCCATATTGTGTTCAGCGTCAACTAGGACCACCACGACAATAACAACAACGAAAGCAGAAATGACTACAGAATCGGAAACTACGACATTTTCGGCAGAAACCACTACAACGCCAATGCAGACAACGACGACACTAGCTGAAAAAACGACGACGCCCGTGGAAACTACTACGACAGCCGCGGAAACTACGACAACTCCAGCAGAAACAACTACAACGCCACTGCAAACAACGAAAACACTAGCTGAAACAACGAAAATGCCGGTGGCAACTACTACTCTATCCGAAACCACGACTACACCCACGGAAACTACTATTACACTGGCACAAACGACGACATCTTCAGTCGAAATTACGACAACGCCCGCGAAAACAACAACAAAGTCGGTGAAAAGTACAACCACGCGGGCAGAAACCACTACGACGTTAATGCAGACGACGACGACATTAGCTGAAACAACGACGATGCCCGCGGAAACTACTACGACAGCCGCGGAAACTACGACAACTTTAGCAGAGACAACTACAACTTCAACAAAAACATTTACAACGCCAGTACAAACAACAACGACACTAGCTGAAACAACGTCAATGCCCGTGAAAACTACTACTTTAGCTAAAACCGCGACTACACAGACGAAAATTACTACTACACCGGCACAAACGACGACATCTTTAGCCGAAACGACGACAACGCCTGCGACAAAAACAATCACGCGGGACAAAACCACTACGACGCCAATGCAAACGACGACGACGACACTAGCTAAAACAACGACGATGCCCGTTGAAACAACCACGACAGCCGCGGAAACTACGACAACTCCAGCAAAGATAACTACCACTTTAGCAGAAACAACTACAACGCTAGCGCAAACAACGACGACACTAGGTGAAACGACGACGATGCCCGTGGAAACTCTTAGTCTAACCGAAACCACAAATACACCAACGGAAACTACTAGTATATGCGCACAAACGACGACATCTCTAGCCGAAAAAACAACAACGCCGGCGAAAACTACAACAACGCGAGCCGAAACCACTACGACGCCAATGCAGACGACAACTCAAGCTGAAACAATAACGACGCCCGTGGAAACTACAAAGACAGCCGTGGAAACTACAAAGACAGCCGCGAAAACTACGACCACTGCAGCAAAGATTACTACAACTTCAGCAGAAACAACTACAACGCCAGTGCAAACAACGACGACACTAGCTGAAACAACGACAATACCCGTGGAAACTACTATTCTAGCCAAAACCACGACAACACCCCCAGAAACTACTACTACACGGGCACAAACGACGACATCTCCAGCCGAAATTACAACAACGCCTGCGAAAACAACAACAACGCCGGCAAAAAGTACAACAACGTGGGCCGAAACCACTACGACGCCAAAGCAGACTACGACGACACTAGCTGAAACAACGACGACGCCCGTGGAAACTACTACTACAGCCGCGGAAACTACGACAACTCAAGCAGAAACAACTACAACTTTGGCAGAAACAACTACAACGCCAGTACAGACAACAACGACATTAGCTCAAACAACGTCATTGCCCGTGGAAACTACTATTTTTGCTAAAACCACGACTACACCCACGGAAACTACTACTACACCGGCGCAAACGACGACATCTTTAGGCGAAACTACGACAACGCCCGCGAAAACAACAAACACGCGGGCCGAAACCACTACGACGCCAATGGAGACAACGACGGCGACACTAGCTAAAACCACGACGACGCCCGTGGAAACTACTACGGCCGCGGAAACTACGACAACTCCAGCAAAGACAACTACCACTTTAGAAGAAACAACTACAACGCCAGCGCAAACAACGACGACACTAGGTGAAACAACGACGATGCCCGTGAAAACAACTAGTCTAACCGAAACCACGAATACGCCCACGGAAACTACCACTACACGCGCACAAACGACGACATTTTTAGCCGAAACAACAATAACGCCTGCGAAAACTACAACAACGCGAGCCGAAACCACTACGACGCCAATGCAGACGACAACTTTAGCTGAAACAACAACGACGCCTGTGGAAACTACAAAGACAGCCGCGAAAACTACGACCACTGCAGCAAAGATTACTACAACAAAAACTGAGACTATACTCGCAAAAACTACTATTACGCCGGCAGAAACGACGACAACGCTAGCCAAAACTACGACAACGCCCAAACAGACGACTGAAACGCCGGCCAAAACAACCACGCCGGCTGAAACCACGACTACACTTACGAAAACTACTATTTCGCCGGCAGAAACGACAACTCCAGCCGAAACTACTACAAAACCCGCGGAGACGACAACAACGCCGGCGGAAACTACAATTACTCTGCCAAAAACTACTACTGCATTCGCGGAAACTACTACTACGCTAATAGAAACGAACAAAATTACAATTATGCCAGTTAAAACCACTACCACAGCCACAAAAACTACTGCTACACAGGCAGACACAACGACAAATGTAGTTGAACCTATGACAGCTGCAAAAACTACGACAACGCTGGCGGAAACTACAACCACGCTGGCCGAAACAACTACGACGCCGATGCAGACGACAACGTCGTTGATTGAAATAACGACGACGCCCGTGAAAATTACTACGACAACTGCGAAAATTACGACAACTCCAGTGCAAACAACTATAACGTCAGCACAGACGACGACGACACCAAATGAAACAAGAACAACGCTCATGGAAACTTTTACTTTAGCCGAAACTACGACAACGCTCGCGCAGACGGCAACAACGCCGGCAAAAACTGCAACCAAACTCGCCGAAACCACGACTAAGCTTGCGGAAACTACTACTACAGCGGCAGAAAAAACAAAATCTCAAAACGAAACTACGACAACAGTTGCGGAGACGACGACAACGCCGGCGACAACTACAACAACGCTAACGAAAACTACGACTATACCCGTGGAAACTACAACAACATCGGCAGAAACGACAACTTTAGTTGAAACTGCTGCACCCGTGCAGACAACAATAACGCCGGCGAAAACAACCACGCCGGCTAAAACCACGACTACGTCGGCAAAAACTATTACTGCAGTGGCAGAAATGACGATAACTTCAGCGAAAACTACGACAACGCCAGCAGAAACAACAACAATGCCGGCGAATACTACAGCCATGCCAGTCGAAACCACAACTACATTCGCAAAAGCTATTACTACACCGGCAGAAACGAGAACTTCATTCGACACGACAGCAACTACTACGACAGTCAAAGCCACGACGACACCCGCGGAAACTACTAATACGCCGGCAAAAACGACGACTTTAACCGATACTACTAAAACGCTTGCGAAGACAACGACAACGCCAATGACAACTACAACCACGGCGGTTAAAACCACGCCTGCACCCGCTGAAATTACTACTACACCAGCAGAAACGACGACATCTTTAGCCAAACCTACGACAACGTTCGCCAAAACGGCAACAACGTCTGCGAAAACTACTAAAACACCGGCCGAAATTACGACCACGGGCACGAAAACTAAAACCATGCAAGCTAAAATCACGACTACACCCGCAGAAACTATTACCACACCGGCAGAAGCAACAACGGTATTAGCTAAAACTACAACAGCTACGATAACTACGACAACGCCGGCGGAAACTACAACAACGCTGGCCGAAAAAACTACGACGCCGATGCAGACGACGACGTCGCTGACTGAAATAACGACGACGCCCATGACAATTACTACGACAGCGGCGGAAACTACGACAACTCCAGTGCAAACAACTACAACGCCACCACAGACGACGACGTCACCAGCTGAGACAACGACAACGCCGGCGGAATCTACAACCACACCCGCCGAAACCACAACTACGATTGCTAAAACTACTACTACAGCAATAGAAACGACGACATCTCAAAGCAAAACGACGACAACGCTTGCGAAGACGACGACGAAGCCGGCGGAAACTACGACTACGTTCGTGAAAACCATTACAACACCGGCAAAAACAACTACCTTAGCTGAAATTACGACAGCGTTTGCGGAGACAACGACAACGCAGGCGAAAACTACAACCACGCCGGCCGAAACTAAGAAAACGTTAGCCGAAACTACGACAACGCTAGCAGAGACAACGACAACGCTAACAACAACTACAACTACGCCGGACGAAACCACGACTACACCCGCAAAAACTATTGCTACATTGGCAAAAACGACGACAACTTCAGCCAAAACTACTACAGCGCTCGCGGAGACGATTACGACGCCAACGAAAACAACGACAACACCGGCAAAAACTACCACTACAGCCGCGCAAACTACTACTGCACCGGCAGAAATGACGAATACAGCCAAAACTACGACAACGGCGGAAACTGCGACAACGCCGACAAGAACAATTACGAAGGCTTCGTTCAAAACAACTGCCACGTCGTTGCAAACGTATGTAATACCCGTGGAGACTACGAAAACTGCATCCGCAATACCTGCGATGCCTAGCGAAGTAACTACTACGCTTTTGGCATTAGCAGCCGAAACATCTGGCACGACAATCACAACACCAGCGGAAACTAGGGCAACTAAAGCAGGACAAACAACTTCTACGCTGGAAGAAACTACCAAAACTCTATCAGCAGCTACTGTAACGTTTGTTGAAACAATGACTGCACCCATACAGACAACTACACAATCCGTGCAAACTACTATTACGCTTGCGGAAACTACAACAATGGCAAAAACAACAAAAGCAACTGCTTTGCCTGCAAAGACAACTACAACGCCGGCTGAAACTGCAACAACGTCACCCATGGAAAGTACAAGACTACCTGAAACAACGGCAACGCCCGTGAAAACTACTACTGCTACGTCAGAGAAAACTGTGGCTACTTCTGCTAAAATAACTACTATTATGTTCAGCCTGGCAACTACGACACAAGTACCACCTGTTACTACACCGGCGAAAACTACGATACCTCTCTCAGAAGCAAGTGCTACACAGACAACGACTACAACGACAATTCCAGGTATTTTTTATTTGATTTGCAAAGTACTTCTCTCGTTTGTCTGACGTTCAATTAAGTTTAATTAACTGTGGAGACGCAACATGCTAACATCTCTTAGAAGCCTACGGTTACTGATCTTAACGGACTATAATATTTTTAATCGCAACGGCAGCCAATGAACAGTTTTGTCAGCATTTTTTAATTATTAATATCCGTTAAAATTTTTTCTAGGTATGATCACGACCGATAACCTAACGTAATGTTTAAGTTTACTTCTTCAAATTGCTACTACGGCACTAGGTTGACGAACGACTATAGTGCTGTTGATGTGCTGATAGGCCTACAGTGCAAAGGCGCGTACAGAGCGACGTCACTGAACTCAACTGAACTGACATGGTTTAGTTTTTGACGAACTGGCCAATGGGCAAGCGGTAATGCATTACACTGGGCACCGTCTAGCGGCGTCGGTGACTATGTGACTACGCGCACGTACGCGTGAACCAATAACCAATGGCTTCGCCCTGCTCGCCTTACGTCGTTCTGTACGCGCTTTTAATGCGTATTTGTGTGCAGTTTGCGCGTCTGGTAGGCGGTGGTGTATGAAATGCAGAGGCATTGACGATCTTTCCTGCAACCGGTCAGGGCATCACGTGGCCTGTAATAAAAATGTGTGTACACGCGACACAACAAGCTTAGCGATACGGCTTATAGGGTGTTTACACGATCCAGCAAACGTCCAGCATTAGCGCGTGTATTTTGAATATATTTGCTGGAAGTTTGCTGGACGTTTGCTGGATCGTGTAAACACCCCATTAGAGAACACGGAGTCGGCTTTGTGATTTTTATTCTCCTATTCATTGTACAATAGGCTCATATTGTGCCTAGAAATTTACGGTTATTGCTCTTAACGGACTATATACTTTATCGCATTTGCAGTTAACAAACAGTTGTTGTCAGCATTTTTTTCCATTCTTAATATCAGTTACAAATTTGTTTTGACAAGTCACGGTAATAAACTAATATGGATGAATAAATAAATTGAAACAATCGAAAAAAATTGTATGACTTTTTACTTTTTGATTGTTGATCAGTACTAATCTTAATTTTATTTCGCACCGCTTCTGTGACAATGACCATTTTCCTACTGCTTCTCATTTAGCGCCATCGCTGGTGGCGTGGCTTAGTTGGTAACGCGTTTCGGCTGAAACAAAGTTACTCTACGCCAAGCCCGGTTAGTACTGCGATGGGTGACTGCCTGCGGGCAGGTAAACTATCTAGGTGCAAAGCCTGCCAGCTAGGTCGACTCAGCCTTCTACCCTTCGTGGGACGGTAAAATGAGTAGTAACTCATTTACATGGGTTACGGAAGCTGGGGACCTTGGTACAGCTGACTGGGGTTGCCTAGCTGGCCGCTGCGCCAGCCTGTGTCTGCAGGCTGCACACGGCAGCCGTGCGGCAGACGGCTCTGGTTAGTGACGAAAGCGCATTAGAGGCGTGTTTCGCGACGATGCTCTATACAAATTGACGACCTTTACCTTTTACCTTTATCGATCGATCAAATGCCCCTTTTGAATTTCTGACAGTTATGCTGACCTTAAAACAAATAGTTGACTGATGCCTACTATATGAGTTTCCGTGTCTCTTTTTTGTTTTGTTACTTTAAATAACTGCCAAATTGATTGTTATCAAAAAAAGACTTGACGTACAATATCCTTGTTGATGATCAATGCCAACAAAAGTTGTTTATTTGTCTGTTTAAATAATTAGCCAAATAATTTTTGTCGCAGAATGTCTGCTATCAGCTGAGAAGATTCAACAAGCGCGGTACGCTTGAATACGTAGAAAAAGGTTGTCGGTCTGCTAGTTCGTGCACGCCAGATATGTATTCGCGGTTTAACGGCTTCTGTCACAATTTATACTGTGTTCGGTGCATAGACACATGCCAAGAAGGTAAATTATAATTTAGTCGACAATATGGTTATATTAATATGCTTATATTAATATGAATCTTATAGATTTGTGTTTGTGTATTTACTACATTAGCATGTATATACGGCATGCGTATTTGTTTATTATCTTAATTTGTAAAGTTGTTGTAGGTTTACTCAGCATTTACGAAGTTACGTTAGATTCAAAAGTCGTTTTCGGCAACTGTGCAAATTTATTGTAGCATGAATCAGAACACAAGTTTACCATCATTTTTGTCCTGCCACGTGAATTATTTCTGTGTTTGCTTATTCAAACAATAATTGTGATTTTTTTCACATAGGCTATGTTTACACTAGATGTCTAGTTTAGGCCGACGTGTTATTTTTTTCGCTTATAGCTAAAGTAATGCCATAAGCTATTATAGACGAAATAACTTGTATAATATACCATCTGTTTAGTAATGTACCGCGTTTGAATAACAGCGAACAGAACAGTGCTTGATTGTTAAGGTTATCGTGTGTCCAGACGTTTGTCCAGCCGGCCAAACGCAGAGATGTATGCAATGTAGAGCAGCTAATGACCTACAGTGTGACGCGACTGGACAGTTCGTCAACTGCCGGCAGCACGTGAGTTAGCCTATATTCACCACACACGCACGCAGTGTTGCATTAACTGGCGTGCGCACTGTCCAAGTGTAAAGTGCAAAACAAAATGCGAATTTTGAGTCGCAATTTATCGTATATTTTGCGTCCGTATAAAAGGCGAAACAGTGCAAACTCGTTCTAGCACATAATTAATCTTATTCGTCTTTTTTACACGTCGTCGTCGCACTGCAGTTTGCGCAAGTCGAACGTCGAATGTGTTTTTGACGCTTTACAGCAGCTATGCTGTAGGCGTCTTTAGCGTGGTTGTCGTCTGTCGCCTGTTAGGCGGTGATGTATGAAATGCAAAGGCAGTTCGTAACGGACGTACTGTGGCTAAACGGTAAGTCGTAGGGGGTCAACGATGGTACCGTCGGATAGGGCGCTGGTGACTTCTCATATGCTGTCAATAGTAAGCATGTCACAATCTGTAACGGTTTGGCCGCAATTTTTACGTTAAGCGTGGCGTGCGCCAGTTTCTAAGCTATTCGCTTGTTATGTCTTTTACTTTAATAAAAGAAATTAATTTTACACGTGCGCTGCAAATGCTGCGTCTTCATACGTTTTAATAACTGAGCCTATTTTTAGTTATGCTATATTGTTCGGTTTAATGAATAAATAACATTGTATTACTGTGCGTTACTGTGTTTATCAAACGTTGATAACAACTTATTGATAGGCCTATTGCTTTTTCAAATATCTAATCACAACGGATTGTTGCTGTGCATGAGATTTGTTATTAATTGTTTAATGTTTACAACGCGATAGACAGAACTGACGTCTCGAACAGAATTAATCCAGCGGCGTATGCTGTCATTTAAAAAAATCACTGTTAAACAAACCTAACGCCTCACGACACGCCTTTTCACTGTGTTAAGCTGCTGGGCTACGCAATTTTTTGTTGCTAATATAAAGCAGTGGTAAAAACTGACGATGATTTTTTTGATTTTAATGCATAACTGCCAGCGTTTTTACAGGAGATTTGTTATCGGTTGTGGCGGTACAACGGCCGCGGTACGCTGAAGTACGTACAGAAAGATTGTCGAGCGGTCAGCTCGTGCACGCCAGATATGTACCTCGGCTTCTGTGACGCGCTGCAATGTATTCACTGCATTTACGATCCAAACGCTTGCCAGCCATCTACACGACCACGAGGTAAACGTTGGGCAACAGAGACTAGCAACTGTCACCGGTTTAACTAATATACTTGTATTTATCGCACAGTGCCAATAATGCCGTTAATACGTTTTCCACCACTTCCGTCTTAACACACAATAACTGTGAATTTTCTCGCATAACTTTGCACTGGATGTCCATAGCTTAGACCGGCGTGTATTTCCTTGTTTATAGCTGAGCAGTGCCAATCATCAACACGATGTAGCTTCTACAGGTTTGGGCCAAAACTGGGCTTATTTAAACGTTGGCGACTTAGCTACGGCTAGAGGTAAAAATGCGTGTAATATGTAAACAGTTCCAGGATGTTCATGAAAATAGCGCTAAACGTGCATAACGGAGCAGCTAAATATTTAGAGTCATCTACGCTCAAACAGATCCGGATTTTTGGCCCACTTTGTACAATATAGCATTTGTTTAGTAATGTACTACGTTTGAATGACAGCGAATAAAAGAATTGCGCTTAATTGTCAAGCTTAACATGTGTTTAGTTTGTCCACGCGGCAAGACGCAGAGATGCATGAAATGTAGTGGAGCTAATGAACTTCAGTGCAACGCGACTGGACACTTTGTCAACTGCCGGGAAAACGTGAGTTGGCCTACACAGCACATTCTTGAGTTAACAAGATATAATTTTACACTTAAGCTTCAAATGCTGCGTCTTCATAAGCTTCAATAATTGAACTTATTTTTATTTACTCCTCGCGCGCTACGTTCTTAACGTAGCGAAGAGGAGTATAAGATCAGTGTAATATTGAGAACCGACCGACCGACCGACGACCGACCTCTGTTCCTTGAAGAGCTTTTCTGGAAGAAATTTAAACGGCCATATCTCCATAACGGTGCTAGATAGACGCATGGTCACTATAGACCACCGATAGGAAGTCAACCCCCGAAAGTCGACTGATCACGTGACCGATGATAGCAGTTTTTTAATAATCATAACTATAGTGAAAGGTTAAAGATCTTTCATCATGTCATAACTCAGTGACTATGTCACACACAGTGTAGAATAGTTTTCTTTTCGCCTCGTGATGACGTCAGTTGCACGGTTGATTCTGTCTGCGAGGTGATGCTGTCAGCACCGCTATTTTCGGTGTGAAAAGAAAGAAACTAAAAGGCAGTTTAAAAAAAACAGGAGAAAATAATGCGCGCGAGGAGCACATCAGATTGGTCACAATGTAAAATATTTTTGTCGGTTATAATGTTTGATTAATAAATAATTTTGTGCTACTGTGCGTTACTGTGTTTACCTAACGTTATGTTTTAAAATACCAAATTATTAACAGGCCCACTGCCATTTTGAATATTTTACTGTGTCAGGAAAAAGTAACTTTCTACACGTCGTACAACAACAATATCAAATCTGAACAGATCTAAATAACACTGTGTACAGTACACTTAATCGTCAACAAATTGCAAGAGCGATCATCGAATTTTGTTTTAAAATGTTATTTCGGTTTAATTGTGTAACGCCATATTGGCAACGGAGATAATTTGTTATCGATATTTAACAATTAATAACTCCGCTAAGAAACAACATTTTTCCACAAAAATTCAGTGATCGCTTTAGTAATTTATTGGAAATATTATGCAGGAAATTTTATTTAAATTTGTTTAGATTTGACATTTCTATTGAACGATGTTTAGAGGGTTAGGCTACGTTATTTCCGGACACAGTGTAATCAGGACGGAACGTTTCTTTACAGGAGATATGTTATCGGTTGTGGCGGTACAACGGCCGCGGTACGCTGAAGTACGTAGAGAAAGGTTGTCGAGCGGTCAGCTCTTGCACGCCAGATATGTACCTCGGCTTCTGTGACGCGCTGCATTGTCTGCACTGCGTTCACAACTCAGACGCTTGCCAGCCATACACAGAACCACGAGGTGCACGTTGTAGATAACAAAGACTGGCAACTGCCACCGGTTTAAATAATATACTCGTACCTTTCGAGCAGCGCTAACTATGCCGTAAATGGGGCATTAAAAATACCGCCGAAAAAGTAGCATTTAAATTATACAGTCAGTTGTTACACAAACACAAGTCTATAAGGTCTATGCTATTCGAATAAGTTTGCTTCTGTTTTTCGTGTAAAAAATATTGGCATTATGGACATAATTCCAGGCAATGCAAATCGTCATGTGTCGGTTGCAGGGCTAAAAACTAAATTTTCAGAAAATTTTTTAACAGTTTTAAAATGTGTTTTTTGGTTTAACATGTTTTAAATTTTGTTTCAAGTTTTAGTATACAAAAAACGAGACCCCGGAAAAACATAGGTCTACATCATCTTCTATCTCACATCTTATTTATCGAATAATGGCAGTTTAGGAACACGGTTTAAATATGACGTTAATTTTTTGCATTATAAATCGCACAACTCATAAAATGTAGAAAAAAAACCTAAAATGTGAATTTTTGAAATTTTTCTAAGTTTTAGGTAGGTTTTTCTTACCAGTTTTCCGTCCGTTGGCGGAGCTTGCCCAAGGTTTGGCGCTTGGCATAGCCTACCAGCATAACCACAAGCGTTTTTTGATGGTTGTACCGCTCCTAAAATAGTAACGTCACTCGCTGTGTGTTTCAGTCGTGTGTCCGGCGGGTCGTTGGGGCCGTGGCTGCGAGCGCTACTGTCGTTGCGCTGTCGGCGCAGTGTGCGATGTCGTCGACGGATGTTCAGGGTCGTGTGAACACGCAGGATGGACGGGTGCTGACTGTGATGTTGATGTCAATGAATGCCGGCTATATCCTGATATCTGCGGCGACCACGCCGTCTGTGTCAACAGCAATGGGTCTTATACCTGCCTCTGCCAGGACTGGTACCAACGTATAGGAAACAGTTGTCAGTGTAAGTTTCGACTCCGACTCAGTTGCTTAAAGTTTAGTTTATCAACAGAAATATTATAGTGGCTTAAGAAACTTGTTAGATTAAGCCTATTTATTGTTTGTCGCATCACTATACACTTAAGTTGTACAAAAATAGTTTAATACACGCTTACGTGAAATTTGCAGAAGTAACCTTCAGTTTGGTATCACTTTGCCAACTTTATGTCAGAAAATGACGCTTAGCCCTTTGCCTTACAACTTCACACTTTCTCTGCGTTACGGTGAACGTTTGCTTCCGTAGTTTGGATCAGAAGATTAGAACTAAATGCCTCACAGCGTCCGCTTGTGCGAATCCCATTTTTAGCAATCTTCTGGATTTGATTTTGAATCTTAAAGTAAACCTACACAGGTCTACTGCTGCACGATAACTATAGCTGCAGTATTGTGCGTGTGGTTGTATCTGAGTGCGTGATACTGTGGCTATCGCGGACAGTACTTAGCTAGCTTGAGCAAGGATTGACCGCCTAGTTGTATGTGTATGGGGCGTGCAGTGCTGGACGCCTGTCAGTACTATGGTGGTAGCTCTCAACTGTGTTTTAACAATGGTCAGTGTCAACCCAGTCAGCAGAGCACTGGACAGTACACATGTTTTTGCGCTGCCGGCTACACTGGAACACACTGTGAAATTGCTGCACGTAAGCTATCAGAGCTAACTCATTTTCATTCATTCATGTAATGCACTCAACTACAAGGCTGATTAAGTAGTTCGATCGTGCATGGTACCATTTTAGTCTCGCTATTGCCAACTGATATTTTAAATTGACCAAACACTTCAGTTTCCAGTTTGTAGAGTTATTAAGTTCTGATGTCAATTTGCCATCAATTTCTCTACGAAACGAAATTAACGTTTAGCCCATAACGATGCAGTGATGCTTTCATTAGCTTTGCATTCAAGATCATAATTAAGGACGTACAAAAAACTAGGCCAAGGTCAAGAAGTGCTGAAGGTCAACACCAAGGACATCTACAAATTATGCTAACGCCAGGCTAACATGTATGTTCAGACTACTGACATATTGTAAACTTAAATGCCGTTTCCACAACGACACATAATTCAACGCTTGATGTGTAAAGGCGCGTACAGAGCGACGTAACTAAACTGAGCTGAAACGGTTTTAGTTTTTGACGGAATGACCAATGAGCAAGAAGAGCGAGTTCATTGACGCGTACGTGCACCTAGTCACGTAGGCTACCGACGTCGTTAGACCATGCCTACTGGTATGCATTACTGCTCACCTAGTGGTCAGTTCGTCTAAAACTAAACCGTTTCAGTTCAGTTGAGTTAAGTTATGTTACGCGCTTTTAACGTCTTCTTACATGTTATGTTATGTTATGTTGCATCGCAGAATCAAACGAGGGCCTTGCAGCGTGGAAGCAACGTGTGCTAATAACGCTCGGTTATGTCGCTTGTTTCCTGCTGGTCGGCTGTTCTATACTTTACCTCATCACAAGACGACGCTTTCAGTCCACGCTACCAAACTCCCAGTACCGTGACATCATCGCACGGTCACGTGACCGCAGAACATTTCCGCCGTTTAGACGGAGACACTGCAACAAGTCCGGATCATGGCCAAGCCATGCAGGAGTTTCACGACGGACTCCGACAGCGCTCGTTTCTGACGATGTCCGGCGGCGGAATGCTGCTAAAATGCTCAAGTACATTACCTAGGGCTCTGTAGCGTTAAGGCGCGTACAGAGCGACGTAACTGAACTGAACTGAACTGACATGGTTTAGTTTTTTTTACAAACTGATCAATGGGCATTAAGTAATGCATTACAGTAGGCACCGTTTAACGGCGTAGCTGGCTTGCGTGATTACGCTAAACCAATAACCAGTTGGTTAGCCTTGCTTGCCCATTGCTCAGTTCGTCAAAAATTAAATTGAGTCTTTTTAGTTCAGTCGTTTAGTTACGTCGTTCTGTACGCGCCGTTAATTGTTGCACAATTCATAGCGAAGAGGCCGACGCGACTCAAATCAACTGTTGGCGACAGTCGCCGACAGTGTTGAGTTGGCTTCGTAGGTGTGAATTGGCCATAAGCCTACTTCGTGGAATTCTAGTTTTATCCGCAAATCGTCTACTGTGCGTTTTCAGGATATTTGTAAATCATTATATGTTGTATGTTTCTTCTTTGTGTTGTTGTTATTTGTAATATAAATATACAAAACATCAGTTCATAAACTTGTTAACCGCAACATCAAAGAACCCGCACATTGAAAACAGCAAAAATCACAAAAGGTGATATTGCCCGCATCACACTGACCGTGTGTCAATGTGCTGCTGAATAATATCACCTTTTGTGATTTTTAAATGTTCAGCCGCACAGTTTCGCTGTCTTATATTACACACTCGATCGGTTGCAGTAAATGTCGGTCAGGAATGTAGACATCCACGCAGATTTAATTTAGAGTTTTATTTCATATAAACTGGTCATTGGTTTCAAAAATGACTTTGGCCGCTCTTTACTACATGTCTTGTCAAAACAGTAGTGTCGATATGCGTATCAAACATGGACTTAAACCCCAGCCATTTCGGCGCAATTCACTCTTGAAATAAATGTCGCAGAGCGAAAAAAATTCACTAAAATCTCTTATTTTGGGGGTTCAAAGTCATTCAAGGTCATCGATGTCGACATTCCTGAAAAGCTCGACGCCGGTGCTTTTTATGATAAGCAGCATGTCTGTGCTTATCTGCAACAATTTTTACGCTAGGCGAGCCAATACCTGTAAAATAACGTCTTTTTATCGGTACCCCTCTTTCGCCTCTCGTTTCTGAGGATGCCTTTCATCTAGCGGCATGAAATTTTGTAATAAAATACTAGAGACTCCAAACTATCATAATGTGAAAACGCGAAGTCTCTATCTCACCTGGTCTTATAATGGAACTGGTCGTGACGGACAGACAGACAGACAAACGGACAGACAGACGGACAGAATACTCTAGCTAATACGCGTTATAGCTGTGGTAACTCTCGCGCGTAAAAATGGTTTTTTGTACGTTTTTGTGCTCTTTATTTCATCAACTTTTTTTATTTATCAGAAGTACTTTTAAAACCAAATAAAAGAAAAGTGGTGGTAGTTTACTTAGTTAGTCTGGCGATACTTGGTCTGAAACTCTGAATTAAAATTGAATACAGTGACCCTATCATCCTTTAGGCGCCATACCTGTAACGGTGCCAGCCAGATAGACGCATGCGTCGAGGTACAGCAAGATAAATGGCAACTTGCGTCATCCACCATTATTGGAAATTTTCTCGTTCAGTTTGTAAAAATGGGCAATTTTTTACGAACTTCGAGGAAACAATTTCCAATAATGACCTCGACGCCAGTCATTATTAGTATACACTGTGTCTCAAAAAAAGCATGTGACTACATTTTTTGCAATAACTTGAACAATGAATGTCCGATTATAATAATTTTTGGCACACTTATTAATG
>Ga0209367_1004855_pt1 | contig 18639 bp, 11 predicted proteins | sample WorMetLIZISLAND2_FD_187412 | JGI IMG/M metagenome (GOLD analysis project Ga0209367, IMG submission 187412) | Marine gutless worms symbiont microbial communities from Max Planck institute for Marine Microbiology, Germany - Olavius geniculatus... ... | reverse complement strand
CTAATAATGGCGTACGGTCATGTCCCAGATAGCTGGGGTCTTAGTTACACCATTCCGCTCCTTAAAGATAAAAACACCTTCAAATCTTTGACGTTCGATAATTTTCGTGGTATATCTATTAGTTGTGTTATTTCTAAAGTGTTTGAACACTGTGTCCTCGACAGGTTTAGCACATTTTTTGCCACTACGGACAGTCAGTTTGGTTTCAAGAAAGGAACTGGTTGTTCACATGCCATATAATTATATTGCGCGCTCCGTTATAAATCATTACACGACAGGGGGCAGCACGGTTAACCTGGAGGCTTTGGATATCTCTAAAGCATTCGACCGGGTTGATCATTTTGGTCTATTTGTGAAATTAATGAACAAACGCGTTCCTAGTCTGTTACTAAGGATGTTGGAAAACTGGCTTAGTAAATGTTATACATGTGTGAGGTGGTGTTCCGCATGGTCCAGTTTTTTCAGATTAGAACGTGGCGTTAGACAGGGTGGAGTAATGTCAATATAGACAGCTATTTGCTGTCTATATTGACGATGTGATCAAATTGGTTGAATAACATGGGAGCGGTTGCTATATGCGCTATGTCTGCACTAGTATTATTTTGTACGCTGATGGTATTTTGTTGTTGTCGCCCTCTGTCGTAGGTTTACAGCAGTTGGTAAATGTTTGTGAATTTGCGATCAATTCTTTGGGCTTAAACCTGAATTATCGTAAGTCAGTATGCATGCGTGTAGGTCCTCTTCATTCGGTAGGCCCGCATTGTGCTAACATCCAGTCAATTACTGGTTGCGTGTTACACTGGGTCGATGAAATACGCTATTTAGGCATATACATAGTAAGTAGTAGTAAACTGAAATGTAATTTTGCTTACTCTAAAAAGCCTTTTACCGGTCGTTTAATGCTATATTTGGCCGGATAGGTCACTTAGCAAGTGAAGAAGTTGTACTTCACTTAATTAAGGTAAAATGTTTGCCTGTTCTGTTATACGGCATAGAAGTGTGTCCGGTTAATTTATCTGATATGCGTTTGCTAGAGTTTACTGTAAGGCGCGTTTTGATAAAATTGTTTCATACATATAACTGTGCTATAATTGACAGCTGTATGTCGCTGTTTGGTCTCTCTGTTAGTGAACTTGCTGGTCAGCGTGTGCATAGATTTTTGTTTAAATTTAAAATGCTGGACAATATATTATGTAAGGTGTGCCAGCTATAGGGCCTAGTGTAATGTTTATTAGGCCTATTTGAGACTGTGGTAACTCTCTATGTGTATCTGTCATGCGTATGCATTAGTGTTTTTTTCTTTCTTTTTTGTTTGTTCTTTTTTTGTTTGTGATGCTATCGAATTTTTCGATGAATAAAGTTGATTATAGACATTCTCAATTCATTCACAACATCAGCGTTCAACATTTAGTCATCGAATTAGCTTTCTACCTTTTAAAGAAGCCAGAGGACAATAATTATTAGGCCTATTCTTACAAGCCGGATAACATTTCTGCTACCCTAATAATGCAATAAAAGGAACAGTAGACGGGGGCATTAAGCGTACACTTCACGCGTTAATGACAGTCAATCGTAAATGATTTGCTATTCGTCGTTAAGTGCATTTCGTGGCACCTAACTGATGCTATAGTTCTAAGATACTGCATGAACAGACGATAATTCGGTTACACACGGTGCACATGATCGTCTACAATTTCCTGTTAGTGGTCTTTTGTCTATTATCTGCCGTTTCTCATACATTACCATAGAGTGCATTAATGCAATATAAGATAACAAAATACTCACGTGTTATACAGGCCGAAAGACTCTAAGTTCAGAATTGTTAACGGGTTTCCAGAAATTCGAAAGCGGTCACCCCGATCGATGTAGCTCAATGACAGAAGGGTAGGAAAAGTTGACGATTTTCAACTAATTGTCGTATCTCAGAACGGTGAGGACAAGGCCAAGACTAGGCCTAGGCTACTATTGATCACTAACAGGAAGTAGTATTGGCGCTTTCGACTGCTACCAAATCAACGAACTTGGATGATCTTGAACGGCCACACAACACTTTTCAGCACAAATTATGCGTATTTTTAAGTTCGCCACGGAAATGGGAAAAAAGATAGAGTTAAGGGGATATCAAACTAACGACAAAATCGGCCGATTTCATCTGCCGACAAAATCGCCCGACAAAAATCTGTCGTGTGTCATGCAAAAATCGCCCGATTTTGTCGGTCAAGATAGAGCATGTTCTATCTTTGACGATTTTATCGGCCGACTTTTTGTATATCGGACAACAAATTTTGTTTATGTTGCCATGATGATTGTTTACAACGAAAGATGAATATTTATTTTAATTATTTCTCGTGTTTGTTATTTATTTTCGTTTATAATAAGCATAAAAAAGTAATGCAAGTATTATTTTGCGATCTGCATTCGGCTGTTGTGCTAGCTGATATCGTACGAAGTACAGCAGACGAAAATATCGGCCGTGTGTCATGGTTCACCGATTTTGTCGGCCGATTTTGTCGGGCAACTAAACCACGCCCACAAAAGTCGGCCGACTTTGTCGTTCGTATGACATCCCCTTTATACTATCAGCGAGAAAAAAATGTATAGCAGCAGTAAGTCAGTCAGCCCGACCTTGTGTCGAGGTGTGTCGCGTTTCTCGACGAAGACAGCGATGCCGGACTTGACGCGATTGCGCACTCCGCGCACTGTGCCGCGGCCGCTGAAAATCTGAGACTCCTCATACGGCTCGTCACGGAACAGTGCGAAAAACGGATGTTCCACCAACTGCAGCCGCTGCTAATATAACCAGCATAAACAGTACATTTACGATCGTCTTGTATTGGAATTTTATTGTCTGTCCTCAGACTGCTTTTCATTTCTAAGATTGTGTTCTTTTCTTCTGTCTTAAATAAATAGGCCTATAATGTGTAAGTTCACAGCCCAGTTGGTATAAATAAATGAGATTGCCAACCTCTAAAAATCTATTAAATGGCAAGATCGTAGGTCAAAAATTAAAAATCAAGGTCAAAATCACGTTAATTTTTGTGTTACCCGAAAGCAGTACTTAGCCTTGAGAAATGCTTGACAGTCTAGTTTTTGTTTTTTTACGGACGGCGAGTGTTCTCTGGTCTGTCCCTGACTATTGATAAGCCGCGCTAGCCTGCCATGCGTCATGTGCAAATTTTCAAGTATCCAGGGATTGTGAAATATGTTGGTGATAAACAATGGCTTCTATCCCCCAAATGTGGAATCAAAATCAAGCGCAACTTCCCCTCCCCTTTAATTTTGGGCTGAAATTCCCCCAATTTTTGACTCAAATTTTCCCCTCCATTCTGGATTTTTCCTCTAGGGAAAAAGTTTTGTTAAGAGTGTAGATTGCCCAATGAAAAACAGAGGAAAGTAAAAATAGGAAAGATTTTTTTGTTGAAGGTGCAGAATGAAAAATAGGGAGGAAGTAAAAATAGGGAGAGTTTGGTTAAAAAGTGCAGTTTGCTTAATGAAAAATAGGGAAAAAAGTAAAAATTGGGGGATGTTTTAATTTACAACCTTATTAAAACCTCCCTCCCTATTTTTCACTGGGCGCAAGCTGCGCTTGCCATGTATAGAAAATTTTAAGGATAGAAGCCACTGGCGTTGAATAAACGTATACACACTTGTTGTTCGAAGTCGCCGGTGGTCTCTACTCGTCGCGGTGACGTAGGACTGACGTAGCTGCCAGGAGTGCGTGGCCGGTAAGACGCGACAGACGAGGACGAGGACGAAGGGGACCTCACGTGACCGTTGTGTCGGCGTGTGTCCGTCCACGCTGTCCGAGGACTGTTAGAAGACGCAGAGCTGGCGACGCTTTCTGTCTCGTCTGGATCCGCCCCGGCAACCTCGTCCGCTGCCGATCCGTTGCTAATTCGCTATACCACAATTCACTCCCAGAATGCATGTAAACGGGAGTTCCGCTTCCGGTTTCTGCTACGGTTTAAACCAGGTTTAAAGGCCATAGCTTTCCACCAAAAATCCATCACAAAGCTATTTAAAACTGACGACTTATCTGCCATATGGGATCAGACATAGATGTAAAAAAACGTTCCAGGAAAATTTTTTTTAAAATGTTAGAAAACGTAAAAAAACGTCGAGTGAATAAAAAAAACGTTTAAAAACCTTGAATGAAAAACGTTGGCCATAATTTGTTCAACCTCTTGCCTAACGCCTAATGCTGCAGGTGCAGCAGCTAGAAAGAACTTTATTTAATTTCAATTCAGCCGCGTGGTCATAAGACCATAACATCAAACTAACCAAATATACTAGTTAAAAAACTTTTCGTTTAGTATATTTAAACTAACTAAATAAAATACATCACTATGACCTGTTATTTCTTTTCTGTGTTTTAAAAGTGCTTCTGAAAACTTTTGATGAAATTTTTAATGCACGTTTTTAAAAAATAAAAAAACGTTGAGCAAAATAAAACAACGTTAAAAAAGTAAAAACGTAGCAAGAATAAAAAAAACTTTAAAAAAGTTTTTTTTTACATCTATGGGATCATACAGTGTTACCTGCCACGTCCCGACATAGATAAACGCGCCTGCCTTAACCCAGGCTAGACAGGCCGGTACTAGATTTACTTACCTCGGATGGATGAAAGGCTGAGTTGATCTTGGTGTTAGTTATATACCGAGATAGGTTACCTGTCCTCAGACAGTCACCCATCCATTTGATAACGTCCCGACCGGGAGTAGAACGAACGACTTCGTTTTGCCGTTACACAACCGAGCACCAAAGGAAATCGTTTATTAGTTCGAAGGGTCAGTAGTTCGAACAGCGCGAGGTTCAGGGATAGAGTTACGGTTGGCGTTAGTGGTATGATTAATAATGGGGAACAATTACACTTATTGAGACCAGCTTCATATTTCACCAGTAAACTCTACTCGTCGAGTGCTACAAAAGATATCATTACACAACCGTTTAATTCTTTCCCCAAGTGCCAGAAAAACACTTTGAACTACGGATCTCAGTGTTGTTATCAAAGTTAGGCCTATATAGCGACCACCAGAAAAACATTCTCGCGTCAACATTACGTTATCACCGAAAAACATAGAATAGCTAAGCATCAAAGTCGTAAACTTAAACGTAAACTAACTAAGTAAGTAAGTAAGGCATTCCAGAAAGAAAATGCTTGATGCAAAAATAAATTGAAAATGTACTAAAATTCAAAAATGAAAAAAAACAAAAGAAAATAAAATAAAATTTAATATAAAATGGGCTCAAAATTCGAAATAAAATAAAATTCATAATAAGTTAAAATTAAAAATAAAATAACAGAAAATAAAATAAATTTAACATAAATTAAAATTAAAAATAAAATAACATGACAATAAAAATAACAATAAAAATGTAAATAAAATTTTAAAAAAATAAACTAAAATTAAATGGGTTTAAATTTAAAATAAAAGAGTTAACATTTAAAACAAAATATAAACGGGGTCGAAATTCAAAGTAAAATAAAATCTAAAAAATTTAATTGAATTAAAGTGAAATGGAACCAAATTCAAAATAAAATAAAATAAAAAAAAGAAAAATTACAAAAAAATGTAACAAATAAAATTACAATTATTTCAAAATAAAATACCGTTCTGAATAAAATGGGGTCCAAATTCAAAAAAAAATCAAAAATCAAAAAACATGTAAAATATGGGAAACATAGCTTGGCTAAGCCGTAATGTTTGCCATTTTTTGGTCTCGTCTACACTTTGTTCTGTCTCTATAAACATGTTCGAAAATGCACAATCGATCACAGGTAGGTGATTAACTGTCGCGTGATTAGACCCCTGCTATATGCTGGTGCTACCGCGCTCGCCATGGGGCCGGTGCCTTTCCGCCAGATATTTTAAAGTTTATTTTATTTTGATTATCGATAACAAAATATCTCCGTTACCAACAGCGACACGCATCGACAGCAACAACAACAACTATGACAAACTCTTTTTACTAAGTATTTCTGGTACCTTTTGAGCAACAACTCACTTGGAAGTCTAAAGTCAAAGTAACTTAAACATGCATTAATTATTACCATGTTCGAAGTGCAGAATAGTTTCATTAAAAAAACGTATGACTGCAAAGTCAAATGAACGCTGGTCACCTTTGGTAGGGAGCAAACTTCGAGTCCGTACAGTAACGTATGTCGCTGTTTGTGGGCTTATTATGTTCTGTGTGAAACTACGAACTATTCAGCTATATGTGAACTGTATAAACTGTAATTAGTTATGTTTTCTTTTATTTTGTATTTGTTTGCTACCTCTCATGGTGAATAAAGATGAATAGTAGGTTTCACTGGTGCACAGACTTTGAAAAGTTTTTGAGTCTAATATGCCGAGTAGTTGCAAAACGTAACGAACGACCCTCGCATTATATAATTTGCGTATAGTATTCTGTTACAGAAAGGTGTACATGTTTGTTCTGCGTGGAGCAGCGTACAGCGGCGTCGTTTGTCAACAAGAGTAGGCGGACAGGAAGTGTCATTTTTCTGACAGACACTCTAAATTTCTGACAAAATTGCGACAAAGAGCTGCACATTTCTGAAAAAAATTATGCGTGCTCAAAATTTCAATTTTGCTTTTAAATTTTTCTTAACATGTGGATTTTTAACCGTAACTTTAACATTTTGGACGAAATTTTTTAAACATTAATATTTTCCGACAGCTCACAATTTAGTGTGGATAGCGGCACGACGGCACTGGTTGTGATAAACCAAATTACCTCAAAGCCGTTGGACGTAGGCAGCGGAGGGCTGACAGAGACCAGAGCGATGGGAGGGGAATGCCGTGCAGACAACGCCTGATGGTCGTCAGGTTGGATTGAGATGATTGTGCGGAACTTCGGCACAGTCGATGACGCCGTTTCCACGTGGTGGATGGTAGCTGTCTGGAGAACGTTGTTGCCGCTTTTTACCACGTCGAATCCGCCACTTCGTCCAGTTGCGCGCATCTTGGTAACTTGGTTATCGTATGTCTGTGTGTCCGTCCGTCCGTCTGTTTGACGGTTTGTCTCTGTTTATTTCTCTGTACTAGATGGCGCACTACAAGAGTAAGCGAATACGCAGTACGAGCTTAAACGCCTCCGGACAGTGTTGTATCGTTGTTAAGCCACGCTTAGATCATGACACAGATTACATATGACGCACGGCTGCAGCCGATAGTTGCGAATACAGTACAGTGAGCTGGGTGCGGTTCAAGTGCTCAATATGTCATTTCTTGTTGAAATAAATACAGGATACGAGTAGTCTTAGATCTTCACATACGATGACCACAATGATACAAACGACAAAATTCAGTGACTCAGCGCTTCAACAATAACAACACTAGGCCTATCTAAGGCCAATCAGTCAACACAGACGCTGGCCAGGTATCGATATACCTGCAAGTCAAGACCAATACGATACACTCTCGCGTGACCTGTTTGCGTCGGCTTGCGGTAACAACACATTGCGCCAAGCATATGCGCGTTTCTCGCTGTACTAATGAGCCGATCGGTTTCTAGGCTGCCAGCCCACCCACCCACACCACCCACCCATATCGACCTCTTTTCGCAGTGTTATTGCTAACCATAACACACTGTGCATTGACACTATTCTTATCCGTGCGATGCTAGGATCGTACGGGTATGATCATAGGCTATATAATTTTCTGTCGATCAGAAGAATTATTATTCCAGCCAAGTAAACGCAGTGAATGGCGGAGATGATGTTTTATCCGACTATGTGCGCCTGCTTGTCTGTGCGCAACGGATGTCAAATGCCGATAGCTCCAAAACGGTTAAAGCGATACGAACTTTAAATTTGACGTGCATGTTCCCAGACAGTCCGTACATGATCTTTTCCCCTTAATTTTTTTCGAAAAGGCGTGTGGCTAGGGTCATGTAATCTTTATATTTTTAACCGTCAAAAACCGTTTAATAAATATTCTATGTTAAACGCATACCACTTTAGACTTAGGTTAGGCCTACTCAATGGACACTACACTCAAAAGGGCGTTTGCAGAGAGGCGGGGTTACGACATAGTGAGCCTGTTATCTGGCTTACGTAAAACCTGGACTTCATACTTTACGATAAAAAGCATTAATGCAATGAAAACCATATAACTTATTACTATAGCTGTGTTTTAATGGCCTAACGGTTTGAGTTAGTTAGGCAGGCCCATAGATATGTATATCATAAATATGCTTATTTTGTACCAAAGCCTACCACGTCCTGAGTGCGGTAGCTGTCAGCAATTTTTTTCTATTTCTGCTGACGGCACGGCAGACAAAAGCTCTAAAAGTTTTGTTTTGTTCAATTTAAACAATATACCAGTAAATTTGTTAATTGTTTTTCATGGTCCGGCATATACTATCTAATTTGACACCTAACGCGTTAGACCTAGGTAAGCCATCAGAAACGCAGCTGAGCTCTTGTCTTGTCTTTACTTTTAGACTCTTAAGTCGATGCAAGGATAATCTTCGTATACATTCGTCTCTGTTGTGTTTTGCCTCAAACAAAGTCTTGTAACTCCAGTCCAGCATAGTTTACTTTTGTCTGCCTTTAGCACGCTTGCTATGTAGCCTTCTTTGCAGGCCTCTTTTTCCAAGCGGTTGTTTGATCATACTGTGACAGTCTGTGTGTCTAAAAGATGGTATCGTTCCTTGTTGATGGTTATGGTAATGCACTGAACTGCAGTAAACGACATAGAGCTTTTGGAAGAGTGCGCGAAGGTGACAACCGCGACTGTTGTTTTCAGCGGTCATCAATCGAGTCTGACACTGACGAAACGATCAGTCAACGGCCAGTCCTGCCTGCCGCGGCCTGCTGACTAGCAGTGACAGTAACGAAGAGATTAAGAAGACGACGACGAGCGCTGTTGGCTGACACGACAGAACGCAATTATACGGAACTAGACTGCTCTTGCGCCAGTCAATTGGTGCTACGACTGTTGCTGAGAATGCCACCCATGGCTAAGTGGTGGCGTAGCTATAGGCTACATTCAACTCTAGAAAAAAAATTAGGTAGGATTTTTGGGATAAGTTTGTGGTTTTCGTAGTTTTTTGAGGTGTTAAAGATTTTTAAAAAGTTTTTAAGCAGGCGTACTAAAAATATTTTTTTGTGGAACGAGGTATATGTCTAATTTCCGAGTACAACTCTCGTTAGTTAACATTTTTACAATTACTGGTGGTCTCCATCAGCCATGTCGGCCTTAAAATTTCACTAAGCCTATTTGTGTCACGTGACAGTTAAATTGGCAATTTTAGGTTTTTATATACATCGCATCTCATAAAACGTGCCACTTTTATTTGTTTTATATAATCTTGTGAAACAATGTCCGCTATAAACGCAAAAATCTTGCAGATATCTCTTACACAGACCGAGTTATAGTCAATTTTGTTTCAAACAAAATTCGTTGCCATGGCCAGGGGTCGCCAGGGGAGAAATTTTAATGACACCATCGGATAGTCCGGGCTGAAAATAGGAGGTAGGTGCAAACCGCGCGCAATTATTTTTTGCGGCGGCCGAGTTATAGCCAATTTTGTCCCAAAATTCGTTGCCATGGCAACGGGGGTCGGCAGAAAAGAAATTAAAATGACACCATCGCATAGCCCCGGCCCGAAAATAGGGGGTAGGTGCAAACAGCGTGCAATTATCTTTTAAGGGGGCTGAGTTATGGCCCATTTTGTCCCAAATTTTGTTGCCATGGCAACGGTGGTCGATCAAGGGTAAATAGAAATAACACCGTTAAATTGGCCGACCCCGAAAACCAAACCATAAAACCAAAAATTACGACTGTATCTTATACATAGCCGGAGTTATGACGGTTTAAATCATTGTTTAATTTTTCCCATAGGCGCCATTGTAATTTGTCATATTTTTGTGTAAAAATAGGCTAAAATGTTGAATTTAAATTCTGTAACTCCCAAAAGGCACTTCCTGCGCGAAACCGCGTCATATAAGCTATCGTGCTTTAAAATCAATTTAGTCGTTTTTTTGTAGAAAACCGCAAGAAAAAAAAAGGAAGGGAAGGGAAGGAAAGGCACAAAAAGTCACGCAATCGTTATATTTCGCCTATTCGTGGGAAAGCCTCCTGTGAACCAATTTTTACCATATTTTGCATGTCGAAAGATATGCCGGACTTAATCATCTGTGCAAAAAATGAGGTAAAAAATAAAGGGTTTGGGACTTACGGTGGGTCAAATTTTGGGTTCTCTCATTGAAATGGCTGGTCATCCTTACAACAGTGCTGCCTGTGATTGGGTGGTCAAAAAAGTGAAACGAAGTTTTCGCGTGTTTGTCATGTCAATTAATCGTATAAATGTAAAAAAATAAGTTTTCTCAGAATAATGTACCACCCACCGGCATTTTCCGAAACTTGACCTTACATGACCTTGCATCATCTGGCTTAGCTGTAGAGCATGGGCTCTCTATCTCACTGTGAACCGGTGGTTCGGCGCCTGTATGGCGCAGACCGAGCGATGCAGAGGGTTGCGAAGCTAGACTGCTGGTTTCAGCACTCCGGTTATGACGGTTTTTAGACTTTTTTTCCGGCTGCCGGCTGTTTAGACGATTTCTTGTCGCGGATACTGCCAGTGTGGCTTTTCCTCATACTGCAAAACCAGTTGCCGATTGATCAGCTACAGTGACCTTATCGTGACCTTGAGGTAGGTTCCGCTCGGGGTGGCGACGCTTAACTGGAATGAATGTCTATTTCGGTTATCCGTACCCGGTTTTGGGACTTCTGAATTCTTTGGTAGGCTAGTACGGCCGAAATGCAGTTGTCCAGACTCGAGCTTACGTCCGGCTAATCAGAAACTCGATTCTGCACTGATCAATCCGGTAACGTACCACCGAATGACTTCAGTGGTCACCGGCAACTCCCGCTGCATATTCAGTTGCCGGTTGATGGAGCTTTTATCTAAAATTTCTTTGCTTTCTTCGATGATTTCAGACGCAATGTACACACGATTTCGCCAGACTAACTTCCGCTCAGTAAACCACTGGCTTTAGTTTATCGTCTGGCTCACACGGCAAACTAACGTGAACAAAAAACGGACGAAAAAAATAGAAAAATGTTTTGCGAACAGTAGCTTAGAAACCGGTAACGAGATTCGATAAAAAAGCTGTACGAATGCAAGCAGTCAATTATTTATAATGCCAGAAGGCAGCAAACGAAATAAATACGTTAAAAATGCAAAACTATACAGCAACAAGAAATGAACTAAAATTGCATATGTAGGCTGCGTAAGCCTATCTGCGAAGCAAAACCAAAACCGTTTGCTAGCCTTTCTTTGCCCAACAAAAGAAAACGAGACTACATAAAAATGCAAGACAGAGCAAATTGTCATGATCTTACGTAAAATACCAAAAATTTTGGATTAAATACAATTAATAAAATTGAATGTATTGATCAGTTTTGCTTTCTTTAACTGTCAGATGCTCTTTGTTTTTATTTCGTTTACAGTTTTCTGCATTTGCATTTCCAATCCCTTTTTACTTGGTTTCAAATAACCGCAGCTAGTTTGCGTTTTTATAACGGTTTCGTGATAGAAAATTGCGTTAAAATATTTGAAGTGTGCTGGTTATTTGACGGCTAGCCACTTAGTGTGCTGGACGCAATCGAACACAAAAATGAACGAGTAATTTGACGCACGATAGCAGCGGCCAGCCGTCCTGCCACTTTGGCAATCAGTGTAGGCCTACAGCAATAAGATATTGATGCATCTTGAAAGAGTACTTAAATTTGAGGCCTCCGTATAGAAGACTCCTTGAATTTAAGAGATCGAAACAACAAATGTATGTTCTATGCTGAACATTTCATATGCAGGTTGTACAGATCCATTTTCAGCCATTTCGGCGCAATTCACTCTTAAAATGTGTGTCGCAGCCGGAAATCGAAAAAAAATGATTAAAAATCCCTATTTTGGGGGTTCAAGATCATTCGAGGTCATCGACGTTGACACCAATAAAAGGCTTGTCACTATTGCTTGTCATAATAAGCAGCATGTCTGTACTTATCTGCCACCGGTTTCACGCTACACGAGATAATTGCGGTAAAATAACCACTTTTAGGGGGGTAGCCGTCTTTGATGCCCGCCTGCGCCGGCATTCTTGAACCTAGGGGTCGAAACTTAGACTGCTAAAATCTACGTTTAATGGTGAAAATTTCATATGCAGGTTATCTTGGTCTATCTCCAGCCATTTTGTCGCAATTCAGTGTTGAAATGTGCGCTGCATCCAAAAATTGCGAAAAAAAATTCACTTGGGGGATCATGGTCGTTTAAAGCCATCGATGTTGATAAATCTAAAAAGCCTGTCACCAGTGCTTGTTATGATAAGTAGCATGTCCGTACCTATCTGCAACCGTTTTCACACTGCAGTTTTTCCAGTTAGCGATTTGTTAACTTGTGTCAACCAGTTGTGTGTTAAAGAATGGCAACAACTGTTGAACCAGTGTACATCTAATCGTCTGTTGGGTGCAGCAACTCTGTATGTGCGCTGCAGCATATTTCGAGAAAAAACGCGAAAAACAAATTTCATGCATTTTTTATTCCTGTGCCCGCCCAGCGCCATTCCTGTTGATATCGTTCATTAGAATAGGCCCTATGCTTGTCATGGTTGTCCAGTACTATTGTGTAAATTTCAGTTTCCGAGGTGCAAAAGTTTTGGAAATATTACTGATTTATTGGCCGTTGGCTGACACAGCAGCAACTGTGCTGAAACGACCCTTTATCGTTCTCTGGTTCTCGTGTTTTCTGTATTAAAATAATGTTTGCAGCTAGCAAATTTTATACAGTTTATGCATCAATGCAGAACAATAAATATATTTTGACACTGGATCTAAAAACAACACAAGTCAGTATTCTAGAAACATTGTAGAAATGAACCCGGCATCTGCCAGATGTCAATGCCAGGTTGCTGCATGCGAAGTTTTGTCAACTGCAGTTACAGGTTTGCTGCACTCGACGTTTTGACGAAAGTGCACTTACAGGAATGTTCCCAGCAAATAACTCGAAACTAAGCCAGATATCGACGTGATTTCTGCACCGCAATGTGTGTCACTGTCTAAAGATGCCGAAAAGTGTAAAAAGTCAAAAAGTGAAATTTTTTGCACTTACAGGCTTGCTGCACCAATGAGCTCTACAGTGTCAACCAGTCATTGGTTGCAATACCAGTTCATCACTAAGCCGCCACGACTCAGTCCTTATCAACCGTTTTCGAACTGGTCATACAAGACTTACAAACTTCTATCTCCTAAAGGGAGAGAGTCAACCGGTATGTCAAGATTGCCATTATCTGCTCACTGTCGAGCACATCTTGGTAGTCTGCACCCGTTACAGTGCAGCACGTCAGAAATATTTTGGAGTAGACACATTCAAGGACGTTTTTGAAAATGTTGCATCTCGCAACATTATCGCTTTTGTTAAAGATATCAACTTTTACAATCGTATATAATGCTGTTTTTACATTGGCTTAATACTAGCCTTGATCTTAACAAGTATTTAAACTTTGCTTTTAATACACATATTAACTGCTTTTAACTAATTTTAATTATGTGTGGCACTGAATGGCTTATTTTGTGCTGATGTGCCGTGAAGAATCTACTCACTTACTCGTTTTTACACTACGAGCCAATAACAGCAAAATAACGTCTTTTTAGGGGGTACCCCTCTTTAACGCTTTCGTTCGAGTGGAACCTCCGCACTCACGGGCATGAAATTTTGTCACGATAAATTAAAGTTCTTGTTGAATCCACAGTATACATCTCGTGATCCTAGCTTGCGTCGTTTTGACACAATACCGCAGTGTGACGGACGGACAGACAGACGCCCAGACGATGGCTAAAACCCGCGAAGCATTCTGCCATCGCGCGTAAAAATAAAAATAAATCACAAACATCTAAATCTACAGGTATTTTGGATACCGTTAAAGACAAGCTCATCTCTCTGTAAGACCGCAGTTACGTTTAAAACATGAAGCGTGTTGCGGTAATGTTTTAACAAACACTTTGTGTTTTATTTGACACGTAACTGAGCTGAAACATATGCAAAAATGCTGACAATCTAAAATATTTTGCAAACGTTTCAAACGCATTAATGTGTAAAATAAAACACCACAAATTTGCAAAAAAAATCATTTTAGCTTAAAGGCGCATTTAAAACAAACGAAATATACTAAATTGAAGTAAACTTAATTGCCAGATATATCGCTTGGTGCAACGAAATGGACTCGATCTGAGATTTCGGTTCAGTTGAGTTTAATTTATTTCTGTCGCTTCGTAGACGCTTTTAATGTTTATTTCAGGCTACATACGCGTATAACCATGACTTAAGGTAAATTTCTTAGCAATGGGACAAATGTGATTATACACTCTTCAAAAATTAGTCATGGAAAGACAGGGAGATATTATAATCCACAGTTTTGTGTTCTTTCTTGTGAATCTTTAACTCGCGACGTGATTATTCAGCCACATTATGCATTGGCACTCGTCTCGTCTGTCCGTCCGTCCGTCCGTTCACCAAGAGACCAATACATCAAGCGCGCGTTAGTAGCGCCGCTGATGTGCCGAGAGTAATACTAATAAATTTTTCGTTCTCAATTTACATGTACTGTGTCTACAGCTCTCTTTAGTTATCTCTACCTCTCTGCAGCTACATTCGTGATTGCACGTTCGCTCTTCACTGCGATGGTTAAAATGTTCGATCTCGAGAGTGTTGAAAATCTTTCCCTAGCTCACAATGGTACCAACACCAAGGCTACCAATGCGGGTGAAAATGTTCTCCCCTTCCCTTTTTCCCTTTTCTTTTTTTTCTTTTTTGCCATTTCTTTTATTTTATTCCTTCCCTTTTCTTTCCCTTAACAAATAAGGAGCGCGGTGGCAATATGAGTCCCCACTCGCCGAACGTTTTCCTGGACAATATAAGATAAAACCTTACATATAAGTGCTGGATGGAGTATTTTGGACGTCCAGACATAGGTCAAAAATAGAGTTTTTTCTGAGATCTGTTTATAAGTGTGTCATCCTTTGTGACTGACCTGTCCATGGGCTTTTAGGACCTAACGTTTCCGGTCGCATTGCTTTTTTCGTCTCCAAACGCAACGTCATCGTCGACGGGTGATAATTGACTTTGCGCGGGTGACGAGGTTAAATTGTGGATGTCGCCCGCTTAATGCAGCTGACTTGTCAAGCCCGCAACATAGTGACTAGTTCTTAAATATCAACAACATTAGACCTAAATTACTGCCTCATGCTAAATCCATGATTTTGTTGTTTTTATTGTGTTAAAGGATATAATTATGTAGTTTAGTCAACACGAATTAAGCTAATTGTCGTAATTTTTTGCCAATATTTCTTTCTTTTGTTTTACCTTCAGTGATTAATCTCAGACTTTAGTGAAATTAGCAAATGCATATACGGTCTGCTTTGTTAATGTAAAATTTACAATATTTAAAACTTATATTTTGCTGGTATGGTTTTCCATAGCTAAACGTAAATACTGTATTTTTGATTTACTATTACAAATAGAATTTCGGCAACCCCTTTATTTTTTAACAACGGATAGGTCGTCGCTTACGCTCCTTGTTCGTTTGATCTTTGCCATATTATCGGCCTGCGGCCTCGATTTTCGGCCTTTCGGGCTGCCACAGCTTGATTTTTTTTACATGCGAAAACTCAATTGTGAGTGTTTTAAAATGCATTACTCTGTGTAAATAAATGCTCATGAAACGCGTACTGCCATTGCAGTGATAGCGATAGGTCTATTCTATTTTCACACAGTACTATGCAAGGCCCACTGGCAGCAGTGATCCGGTGAGATGATATACCTGTCCTTGCACCTTGAACGTCGGCATCCAGCCTTCGTCATTGCACTCTCGCGTGGCGCCGAATGACGTCATCTGGAAGCACACGTTATACCGCATGAAGGTCGTCAGAAAATCCTTCGAATCGTCGTGCTTTCCAGCGAGCAGTGATGCTAACAGCTCGGGTGCTGCAGGCAGTGGCGGCAGAACAACCTTACCGTTAGCGCAACACATTCCAAGAGGCTCTTTCTAAAACTTTCGTGCATAGCAATGTTGACATTCGACAGACATGGACCCGATAGAAAGTGCGTGGTCTGCTGAGTAGTCTTGGTTGCGCGCATAACAGAATGCTGCACGTAGTAACGTTTTCGATCGACGGCGTCGCGAACGATCAGCTGCGTCGGTATGCGCATTATCGGCTGCTTTCTGTCATTTAGCAGTAGAGCGTCTAGCAAAAGAGCTGTATCGCGACAAATCACTTTTCTTTTGTTTTCGCATTGCTGACAGAGCAATATATTTTAAAAGTCAGATTGTGAACTGTCAACTTACGTGAAAAAATGTGAAACTATAGCACAGTGTTCCGAAATGTTTCTAGGCCTGCTCGTTCTGCCACATACGGCGATTTGGTGACGTGAAATTGGTTGTCCACTTTGCCTTCCTGCAGCGCTAATGATGCGTCATTATGGTGACGACGTTTATATAACGTCACAGGCCTGCTGCGGCCGAAGAGGCGTAGCTGCAAAATTTTAGAAAACGTGAAATTTTCTCAAACGGACCACCCTTCAGCGATATCTGACCTAGACTATAGCACGACCACGTACTGTCATGATGCGGTTACACTGCATGACTGCACTGCACTGACACTGCACTGGGTATGCATGCAAAATTTCGCGGCTGTACGTCGTGCAGTTTAGAAGTTATTGGCGGTCGCAACGCTCAATTATTATATTGATGACACTTATTAACACGATTAGAGTAGTCCTATTTTATTGTATGTTACTTTTGTTTTTATTTGTGTCTATCATGTGTGTATGTCTAGTTGTGGTCTGACAGCTGATTGTCATTGATTGATTGATTTGAGTGGGCCGATTTAACACAAACCAAGAGTGTGAATATAATCAGTTAAAAAATTCACAGATATTTGTATGTCAGTTTATTACATATGCAGCGCTCTGTAGAATGTATCAACCGAATGATAAATCACTGTATGTTATAATGAATTCTGTCACATTTTGCAGCTGTATCTAAAATTGTTTGGATCTATTTCGACCTCAGCTCGGAGTAGTGTTCGCAGTATAGCATTCGACTCGTTTTCTGCTAAAAGGTATCATAAGTCATCGCTGAGATGCGGGGGCTATATATTTTGGTCTGGTCGTCACGTCGGCGACAGCCAGGGTGCGATTTATAGGCCGTTGCCAGCCGCCCGCCAGCCAGCGGGAATAGGCCTAGCATTGCTCCGCCGGGAATAGAAAGGACGAAGATCATTCACATCACGTATCAATTTCGGGTGGGACCGTCGACGTGGATCAGAAGCTGTGTTGACTCTAGAGCGTGCAGACCGTTCTAAGTAGCTAACTGGAAACAAACACGATCCTTATTCGCCATGACGACAGCAGCACGAAATCTATCGATCGCGCAAAATGGCTTTGTCAAAGTTAGGGATAATAGAATAAAACTTTGTAATTTGGTCATTTTGGTATAGATTTGAACGTAGTAGGCCTACATGTGCGCGTTAAGCATCGATTACAACTTTGCAGTTTATGAAAAAAATTAGAAAACGTCAGGGGATAAAATTTAAGACTAAGCTGAAAACCACAAAAATGACGATCAAGACTGAGACCAGATCAACAAATGCGACAATGCCAGCAGCAAAGCGCATCAAAACGTTGTGATAACATACTAATTTTATGCAAAGTAAGTAAAAAGTGCGCACTCTTTAGCCTTCGAGTTTTAAATTTATCACTGTTGAGATCTAATTAATTTTGAAAAACCGACAACAGACATACATGTACGACAACGGAGTTTGAAACCAGGACCGTGACGGCATTGTATCCGGAGACCATTATGATTGAACATGGCTCTGGCGTAAACAGCGAGCACCGTCCGGATATAGCAAGCAAGCGCTGGAACCAGACAGTCCGTGCTTTATCTACACCCATTAAGCGTAATACCCGGTATTAATATTAATTTAATATACGACCTTTACGGGTATCGACCGGTGTCGCCGTGGTGAGTGGACGCACAGCAGCGAAGCAGTAATAGCCTGGCATGGCGATGCTATTTCGGCACCAGCACGGCTTGCTGTCAGGCTGTTAGAGGAGTGATTGACGGAGTGGACTAGAGTGGAGGAAGAGTCGTCGTCCTCGTGGCGTGCGTCCCGGCGGGCGTACTACACCACAGTCACGCTCGCTCGCTTGCCGTCCTGAATAATGCAGAGACGACCGCAACCGACTGGTCGCCCGCTGGTCGCGAGCCACGAAAACGCGGGAGTGACAATGCCGCTTTTCCACTCCCGCATTTTCAGTAGCCTGCTAGTTTCCCGGGGGAGGGAGAAAGGGGTGGGAACGTTAAAAATGTGGGAGTTGAAGACGTGAGTGACCGTGCCGCTTTTTTCACTCTCACGCTATTACTCCAAAGGAGAATGGGAGTGCTAAAAACGCGGGAGTTCAAAACGCGGGAGTGAACGTGTCGCCCTTTCCACTCCCGCGTATTCAGTCGCCCGCTGGTCGACGATCCTTCCCGGGAAACGGACGCCACGCATCGGTGGGCGGCGCGAACACGAAGAATCAGTGGCACTGGCCGACCGTCGCGCATGCTGGCCGACTGGCTCTGAGTTGGCT
>Ga0209367_1004854_pt1 | contig 18640 bp, 14 predicted proteins | sample WorMetLIZISLAND2_FD_187412 | JGI IMG/M metagenome (GOLD analysis project Ga0209367, IMG submission 187412) | Marine gutless worms symbiont microbial communities from Max Planck institute for Marine Microbiology, Germany - Olavius geniculatus... ... | reverse complement strand
CTAGCCGACGACGTCATCATTCTAGGCTAGGCCATAGCCTATATAGACGTCATGAATATTAATTCATGACGTCTATAGGCTAAACTCATGACGTCACCGCAGATCATCATGGCGGCGCGTTTTCTACATCGTTTTCGTAGATCATCGACTTCAAAGGTAAATTTTTCCGTGTTGACGAAACGCTGGGCGCTGATATTACTGTCAAAGTTATCATAAAATTCTGCACTTTCAGGAAAATGGATAAAATGTATAGGTTAATTTTGGTGACCACGCACCTTTGAGAAATGTAAGATGCACGGACACACGGACACAAAGGTGATTTTATACTCTCTCCAGTACTATGCATTGCATCAAGGGACAGACAATTATGTCATTGTTACAGGTGGAGAGAGAGCGCAGTGTTCTGCTGGTGCAGACATTCAAACAGCTGAACACTCAGTACAGTCGGCGTATGAACGGCACCGGATGTCCTCTAGTTGTACACCGGGTCAAAGTGACATTTCGTGATGAGCCCGGGGAGGGAAGTGGCGTGGCACGTAGCTTCTACACGGCTTTTTGTCAGGCCGTACTTTCAGCTGAGAAACTGCCAAACTTAGAGTCAGCGTTGGTCGGCAGCAAGAGCCTTCAGTACAGTAAGACAGCTGCTTGTTTTTAGTACTACAGGGTGGGCCAATAAAAAATGTGCCACTTTACTTTTGTCCATATCTTTGCAAATCAGTGATTGATATACAAAATTTTTTTACTGGCACACTCTGTGGACAGTTAGCAACAATATGATTATGATATATTTCACCACACCATTGACACATCGCTACATTACCTTGTGAAAGAGTTTTGAAAATCTGTCAATATCTGGCGAAGATATGGACAGAAGTAAAATGCTACGTTTTTTACGGACCACTGCGTAGCTTGGTTTTTACAAGTTTAACTTGGTTACTGCTTTGTCACTGTTGCGTTTGGCTACAGTCTTAATCCAGCAGCACTACCTAGGCTTTTAACGGCCTTTAACTGAAACATGCTGTCAGTTATTGATATTGGTTGTCACTTTAGTCATTTTTCAGTCAGTCTCTTATTATACCATATGGGAGACCACAAATTGCAATTGAAATTAAAAAAACAATGTACTAAACGGTGCTACAAAAGTTGAATAAATGACTAATGTAGACAGCTGTTGAAAAAGTCCAAGAACATATCACACAATCGGAACTAGAATGCGCAATATACATTTGTACACCATGCTTTTTTCTTGTCTTTTCTAAGTTCTTGCGTATTGTGACAAACAATTTGTCATAGTTTTGAGGTAGTTGGTAAGTTTCCTGCTCTCAGTTCATTTACTTGTTTTTGTTTTTTTTCTGATGTAATGCCTTTCATATGTGTTTCATTTCTTTGATCCACTTGTCCATTTTGTTGCTTTCTCTGTCAGTCATCTTGTCAAAAGCAGCATCAGTTGCTAGAAATCAATTACTTAATGAATCTTGTTACAGTTTATTAGTTGCTGTTTCGGCTTGCAAGTTGACTTGTGATGTTTTGTGTTTCATCTTATCTCATCTCTGTTTTTATCTGCTAATACTAGACCTGCTATTAGTCTGTCTTGCAGCATCTTTCATTCTCGGCTGAAAGACCATCTCTTTTTCTAGTTTTTTTACGCACGAGAGCTAGCTAGCTAGCTATAGCGCATATTAGCTATGGTAATTCTGTCCGTCTGTTCGTCCGTCACGTCCCGGTATTGTTCCAAGACAATTTTAACTGTTTTTATGTGCGAGAGCTAGCATAGCTAGCTGTAGTGCACATTAACTATGGTAATTCTGTCTTGGTGTCTGTTTCTCTTGGTGTCTTGTCACAACTTGGTACCAATTGGAGCCTATGTGAGATAGAGACTTCGGGTTTTCCCCATATGATAGCTTAGAGTCTCTAGTATTTTGTGACAAAATTTCATGCCCTTGGGTGAAGGGGGTCCCCACTAACGAGGGGTCGAAACAGGGGCACCACCTTAAAAAGGCGTTATTCTGCCAGTATTGGCTCCTCCAACGTGAAAATGGTTGCAAATAGGCACAGACATGCTGCTTATCATAACAACCACTGGCAATGAGCTTCTTAGAAATGTCAACATCGATGACCTTGAACCCCCAAAATAGGGGTTTTTACTGAATTTTTCGCGATTTTGGGTTGCGCCAGAATGGCTGGAGATAGACCAAGACAACCTGCATATGAAATTTTCAGCACGGAATGTAGATATTAGCGGTCCAAGTCCGGACCTTTTATATTCAAGGAGGCCTGAGCACGCGGGTGTCAAAGATGATTACCCCTCTAAAAATGGTTACTTTTCCACTGTTGGCTTGTCTAGCGTGTAAATGGTTGCAGATAGGCATAGACATGCTGCTTGTCATAACAAGCACTGACGATGAGATTCTTAGAAATGTCAACATCGATGACCTTGAATGACCTTGAACCCTAAAAATATTGATTTTGTGTGATTTTTTGGCGATTTTTGGCTGCAAAAAGTGAATTGCGATGAAATGGATGAAGATAGACTAAGATTGCCTGCGAACAGGAACTGCCATAAGCTCTTGCGCATTTCATGAGCATTAGCTCAAATTTTTGGTTCTCTTCAGTTTCACTTGCAGACAGAATTCAAAGGTCAATGGCCAGCTTATGGCTTAGAAGTTTTTGGTGATCTTAACTTCAGTAAAGTGCAGCTGATTAATCCAATTCAGCTGGCTTTTGTGTGCTGTATAGATGTTTATTTGCATTGTCTGAGGTTAAAAATTAAGGGTGATGTTTTAGCTCTTAATGGAAGCCCATTTCAGAGCTACGGCGCATCACTTGCCATATGGGATCACACAGTGTTACGTGCCACCCAACACAGGTGAACGTGCTTCGCCTTAACTTTAGCCAGATAGGCCTGTACTCGATTTAACTATTCCGGAGAGGTGGAAGGCTGAGTCGACCTAGGCAGCTGGTTACATACCGAGATGGTTTACCCACCCACAGGCAGTCAGCCATCCAAGTACTAACCCAGCTTGGTGTAGAGCAACTTTTACGTATGGACGCAAAGCGTTACGACTATGCCACGCCACCAAGCCAAGGTCTGTTTGTTGTCAGACCTGCTTCAGCGGCTGCGTACACGTGAGCGGGAGAGGCAACGCCTGCACCAGAGGTCACACAGTGCAAGCCGCGACGGGCGCAAGAGTCTGTCTTACGATGCTCCACCATTCTATATGACCCCACCTCCACTGGCCACGTCCAGTGCAGCCTCAGCGTCGGGACAGGAGGCCGTGGCCAGTGACGCTGCGGTCGCATCGACTGATATGAGTACGAGTGCTGCTGGGTCCTTAGGCACTGACCTGGCACAGAGAAGACAGCTCGGAGAACGACTCTACCCAAAGGTTCAGTCTGTGCAGCCGGTACGTTTATTGCTGGTCATTTCAACGCATAGTAGAATCTGCTGTGTTTATCTCCGCCAAAAGTAAACGTAATGAACGGAGATGAAAGGCGTGATTTCGGTAGGTCAAACATGTCAAACAGCATAAACTCTTTCAACCTCCATTCATTGGTCTGTGACGAGTTATTTCGTGAACAGCTGACAGCTGTCCAAAACCACGAGTGTTTACGAAATGCTAATTATGCAGCCAGACCACGCCCACCCTAGGCTGCAATGGCTCAAAACTAGTATCTCTGGAATTTCCTGTCGTAACTGGCCGTCGGTTAGCTCAAACAGTTCTCAGAAATCACGACTGGTTTTGCAAACGTAACCATGGTCGACCGTTCGACCTACTGAAATCATGCCTTAAGCATTCACTTTTGTGTTTGCCAGGGTGTGTCTGTGTGTGTATGTGCAGCGACATTGCAGTTAAAGGTTAAAGGTCAAAGGTGGTGTGTAGCTCTTTATAGGTAACCCATATCAGAGCTACGGAGCATCACCTGCTGTATGTGATCACACAGTGACTCAGAATGCAGCGGCGTCAGCGTGACGTCACTGGCAGCAACACATGCTGCGAGAGCTCTATAATTAGTTATTAATGTTAGGAAAGAAAGAATTTAAGTTGATTATTTTAACTAACAAATTTACAATGTACATTTAAATCACTGTTTTGTTTACATTTATTTGGAAGAGTATGCACTCACACGCTCCCACAAGCTTTTCCTAGTTTTCTCTTTGGTACTTCAATGCTGTGATATATGGTTGAGTGGTGATACATCTGAATAAATTATAATGAACAGCATCTAGGCATAATTACTTTGCTGTTTCTGAGCAGGTTCGACTCGCAGGTGGGCATGTTTGTTTAAAAATGTTCATCTTAATATGGAATAAGTGTGCTCCAAAAATGTACAGCTGTTATCGAATGAATCTAGGATTTGAAGGTTCAGTAGAAATTGGCAAGCTTCTAATGCTATGGTGTGTTATTTTGCGGCTAAATCATCTTCATCGGTAGTTTAATGAGTGTCGCGTATAATGAACTGTGCACAGTCTCTGGCATCAAAGATCACCGGGATGTTGTTGGAGCTCGGCTCATCACAGCTACTCACGTTGCTGGCTTCAGAGGATCAACTTCGACAGAGGATTGATGAAGCCGTGGATATTATCATGAGCCAAGGACGGTTGGTTGGATTCCAGAGCATTTTTACACGCGAAAGCATCGCAATTCTATCCATCTGTCTGTCCATCTGTCTGTCACGCGGGTGGATCAGTGAAAAACGGTGCAAGCTAGGATCACCAAATCTTCACCATCGGCTGCCTGGAAGATTCTAGTTTCAGGAACCATAAAGCTTTTCCATAAATTCAAAGGGGGTCACCCCGAACGAGGGCGCTAAATGAGAGGGGGTGGACAAAATATGCAATTTTTGGCCAATAAGTCGCTGTATCTCAGTAACGGTGCGAGATAGGGCCTAGGTTACTATTAATCACTAATAGGAAGTCGTACACTGGCTCTCGATTAGCGCCAAATTCAATGACCTTGAATGACCTTGAAAGCCAAAATAGGGGTTTTTGTGGATTTTTTTGGTGATTTCAGGCTGCGACACATGTCTATATCATTCACAAGGTGGCGCCACGGAACAATCGTTATACGATCCAGATAGAGAATCTGGTGTTTGTATATTAACTTAGCGTGAACACCCCAATTTTCAGCTAAACTACTGAATCAGAACTGCTATAGGCTTTTGCGCGTCTCGTGAGCATTAGCTCAAATTTCTGGTAACTTTACATGATGTCAATATCAGATGCGTGTCGTGGCATGAAAAATTTTGTGTCTTGATATGCCTCTTGTATTTCATTGAACTTGATCGTTGTTATGCTTTGCATCGAGGCACAGTGCAGTCTCATTACAAATTTTGTATTGAACTGTAAGTACTGCATGTATGGGATCTTACAACATTAGGCATCTGTGGGTGCAGTTATTAGTGATAGCAAAATTCAGCCATTATAACAGCTTGCTGAAGCATTGATGGCTTAACAAACTGGCGGAAAACTATGGCGATAAATATGTAATAAATTCGATTTTTGCACCCAGCTTATTGTTTCTTGTATGGGCAGGCAAGAGTATGGAGGTATAGTAATCGAAAATGCTGTTTATTTTGCTACTAGTGTTGTCTTACTTAGGGCCGGTTTCTGGATCGTAACTGGCTGGTCAAGTTTGTGTTAACTGACAGATTTGCATAACTCGCGTTTCCCGTTGCACTAACCAACGGTCAAAATGGCCAAAAATTTAACTGGCAAAAATCTCCCAGTTAGCTAATCGTTGATCGTAGTTATCATATTTAATGCGACTTTTGTACCATTTTGCAAGCAGGTTATTGAAGAATGTGATATTTTAAAACGATTTTACCATATAGCGATGTCTTCAAAACACTCCAGGAGACGTTTGCTGCTACAAATTTTACTACAAAACCAATTCATGAATGGACAAAATGGCTGTCTGCAATCGGTTGGTTGGCTTGTGGGCTGGCTGACGTGCGCTTTCGCTCATTAATATTCATGACGCCCGCCTGCACTAGGCGGAAGTGATAAGTGTCGTGTGCATCGTTGCTAAGCAACTATAGTTTACCGCTCATTTAGCTGACAGCCAGTCAAGGTTTTGTTCAGAAACATGCACAAACTTAACTAGCAAGTTACAATTAGATGGTTTACTAACTAAAAGATCCAGAAACCGGCCCTTAGTCAATTTTTGTTTATTAGATGTTGATATTTTATCTGTTGTGATGTGGGTACTAAGTGGTGGCAGTTTGCATTGCTTGTTCATTTGCTGTAGCAGGACCCAAACCCTGGAGCCAACTACAAGCAGATTTACATGCAATGGACTCAGTCAAAACCTTCAAATGTGCTCTAGGGACATCTTTGTTTTGCTGACTATTTGTATAGACCAGGCACTTTAATGTTTCTTCAAGATTGTCTGTGTCATTGTTGCATATGCGTAGTGAGCTGACTGATGCTATTCTGGAGCTGGACATCTTCAACCTGTCTGCAGCCGACACTGGAATCAAGAAGTCGTCTTCAGCGTCGCTGACAAAAAGAGTCACTGATGTGGACGAGGAATTTGACGCGGATGAAACGCGCTCGTTGTTCTGGCAGCCTGGCAAGCACGGCTTTTACTGTCCACGACCTGGAAAGAACACGACCGAGCGACTGAATGCTTTCAGAAATGTCGGCAGGTGCTACGCTCAGTACTGTGTTAAGTGAAGTTTTGAAATCTCTGCTGTTGCAGCCTTCATTGTGGTTGACATAATGCGTGACAGTTTGGTTTTGTCTGGAATATTTTTTAAAAAAATTTATTTTAACATCAAATTATAAGCTACCACATGACGCGTGTGGTCTTTATGAGCTGTGAATTGGCCGTATGGAATTTTTATATTTCTTACATGTACAAGAGGTTTCAGAATTGGGCGTATGAGTGATTTGAAATCTAAAGATATCACTGAAGTAGAAAATGGGTAGTTTTTGCTTTTCTATAAAAATGCCCGGTGCTGCTCTTTTCCCAGGCTACTTTTCAGATTTTCGGACTAGTCTATTACGCTTTTTCGACATTGTGCACTATTCAGTTTTACTTAATTACGTATTTTTTCTATCTTGTCTGGTTTGGAGCTGAGCATGTTTGCATCAATACGGACAGAGTTGCAGGTGATGATGCTATATGCTTTCAGTTAAATTAGCCGAAGAATGAAGAAGACTCCAAAAAATGTTGGTAGTGGAATTTGTTGGAGGTTTCCTATCCACATGTGCTACTGGCAGGTTAGCTCAGTTGTAGAGCGCTGAGCCTTGGATCGAAAGGTTTCGGGTTCAAATCAAATCCCGTCAGCATTGACTCAGCCCTTCGTCCATCATGGTCAATAAAATGAGTAGCACAGCATGCGGAGGTAAGCAGGGAGTCTCTGTTGAGAACTAATCCACCCAACAGAGATGTATGCAATCTCGAGTTGTACTCTCTGGCACAAGGATATCGAAAAGGGATGAGCTCTTTAGTACTGTGGATACTGGCCTTGCATAGTATAAACCCTTTACTTTTTTGTACTACTGGTTAAGTGAGGTCAGAGGAGAAATGTTGTTGTTATGAAGCCAGTTGTGTGTGGATATTTCAGGATCATCGGTCTGTGTCTACTACAGAACGAGATCTGTCCACTCTACCTGAACCGTCATGTACTCAAGTATCTGCTTGGTCGCAAGGTCGGCTGGCATGATCTTGCGTTCTTTGACCCCGTCATGTACGAAGGAATGAGACAGCTGGTTCATGATGCTGAGACCAAGGACTTTGCATCGATGTTCAGTGCCCTTGAGTTGACCTTCTCCATTGATCTTAGCCAGGAAGAGGTTCATCATTTTTATTCTACATGGTGGGCCAAAAAACGTGCCACTGTACTTTTGTCCATATCTTTGTCAATTATTGACCGATTTTCAAAAAATTTTTACTGATGCATTCTGTGGACAATTAGCCATTAATTGATTATTAAATATCCCACCACACTCTAACTGTGTTGCTACACTACTTTGTGAAATATAAATGCAAAAAAAACTAACAGTAATAGACAGCAAACATGTTGGTGAACAGAATATACTTCCAACAAAAAATGCAGTGAATGATCTGTACGATGCTACACTTAGTTAGATTCTTTTTTTGGGTATCTCGCGTATTGAACGATATGTTTGTTTCTGGTCTTACTGGTTTAGCAAGCCTACCATTTCATCCACAGTGATCACGTTCTCTTCAGTAGGTGCTTCAGTCTGCTGGTTTAATGCCTTTCGTCGGTGCTGCATGTTTCCCAAATCTCTGTTAATGACATTTCTGCTCTTTCCCTGTTGCAGCTTATCTTCAAAAATTCTGTCAGTATTTGCCAAAAACTGTATTTTTTGAACTGGTGCAAGTTTTTAATCAGAGCCCTCTCTGCAGTGCTAAATGGCACATAACATCACGGGTATATCGTCAGTGCATTAAAAATTATTATTAAGACAATATCACTTGCTTTTGTTTACAAACATCAGAAATGTATGTAAAACTAAATGTAATTTAATTTTTTGTATGAAAATTAGTAAAAATTGTTTCAGAGAATGATTATTTGCATGTGTATTATAATGATTTTAGTGATTTTTGAAAATTTATGTTTCGCGTGGCAGTGTAGCGACACAGTTAAAGTGTGGTGGAATATTTAACAACTGTGTTATTGCTAATTGTCCGCAGAATGTGGCAATAGAAAAATTTCGAAAATCAGTTAATATTTGGCGAAGATATGGACCAAAGTAAAGTTGCACGTTTTTTATGGCCCACAGTGTATATATTACACCATCATTAAATTTACTTTAAATGATTATATTTCTGGAGTTACTTTAGTTTATACCACATCCCCACAAAGTTACCTGTATGGGTGGGATACTGTTTTTGTCGTCCAAGCAACAGAATCAAAGCACTTTATTACCTCCGCCAAGGAGGTTATGTTTTTGCCAGAGTTTGTCTGTCTGTCTGTGTGTCAGCAAGATAACTCAAAAATTTATGGATGGATCTTTGTGAAATTTTCTGGGAATGTTGGGAATGGCAAAAACTACAAGTGGTTTAATTTTGGGGGTGATCCGGAAAAATCCTGGATTCTGGATCACTTTGAAATTTTCGTTAGCATTGCTTTTAATGGGGCAGTGTCGAATCAATATGCTTGGCGGAGGTCTGCGCTCTCCGAGTGCTTTTCTAGTTTCAGCTGCTGACCACTGATTGCCTATCCTTTAGTTGCTGTTAGTTGGTCTTTTGCAATTGGGTGAGTGAGCTTGTTGGGTGTGCAACATTGATGTTTAATTTGCTGTGAAGACAGTATCTTTCTGGATACTGGTACTAGTATGCGCAGCTCACTAGAGGTGATGCAGTGATGCGCTGCATAAATTTCCACCACAGTACTTACCTGTTACTTACCTGTCGGGGTCTGCTGCATGGAGTGGTGTCTGTAGGGCTGCGAGCATGTGGATCTGATCCCTGGTGGTAGCGAAGTGTCCGTCAACTCATCCAACGTCCACGACTACGTGAGAAAGTACGCTGAATATCGGATGATCAAGGCTGTCGGCAAACCTCTGGAGGTTAGGATGATGGCGTCATAGCTTCAGAGTTTTCGTTATTTGTCACACGCTTTATCTTTATTTCTTACGTTATGGTTTGTTCTGCTTTGGCAAGTTTTTTTGGTTATGTTTATTAGTCGTGTCTCTGTCGGTTTTTGACCATGACGTGAAGCACTTTTGTGTCTCAGTGCAAAGACTGAGAGCATTGTTTTATTACTTAGACCAAGGCTTAGTGTGTATTTTTGTAACACATGAACAATTCAATGTAATATCGAGCTCTGAAATATTGTTGTGCATTGGACTATGATGACATTTTGCAAAGGTGTAGCCATGTTTCAGAATGTCTTTCAATAGACAACATTCTGATATTGATGACTGTCTGTGTTTTGTGCTTCATATGAGGTCTTTCTGCAAAGGTTAAACTTTTTATTCTGTTATTATGTGCATGTGCATTGTTTGGAAAGGCCATCCTCGAAATGACCTATAATGTGTCGGGCGGGATGTTAAGCCTTACTCACTCTCTTACTTACTGATTTTTGTATGTGCTCAGAATATGAAGCTTGGAGTGTTTGACGTGATACCGCGTGGGTCACTGGACAGTCTGACTGCTGAAGACTTGCGACTTCTGTTGAATGGAATGGGAGATATTAGCACACAGGCTCTGATTGGATACACTTCATTCAACGACGAAAGCAGTACGTTAAATGTTTAACTCTTACCTGACGTCATTTGCGTTATGCTAATGAGCATGTTTATACATGGTACTTACATGAAAATGTTGTTAATGAGAACTATGTTGATTTTATTTTAAAACATTCTTTCGTTTGTCTGTAGCAATTCTTTATCGTATTATTGTAGCTATTTATCACTTTCTCATAGAACGTTTATGCTTTTTTGTGTATAAAACTGCTTGTTCACTCTTGTTATGGAGATCCTGATCATACAGTGAAAAGTTGTCATCTATTTTGTTAAATCATAATGCTGTCTATAGTGTTTTAGCATCAACTTTTTTGACATTTATGAAATTTGGTATGACCTATGCTCATATTTGCAACGTTGTAATATTATGCCTTTACTTATTTTACCAGCAGATGATGTGAATTGTGATGCGTTATGCTAACGAATGTTCAGACGAAGGCAGCGACAAAATTCAGAGATTCAAGAAATGGTTCTGGTCGATTGTTGAGAAGATGAGTCCATCGGAGAGACAGGATCTGGTCAGCAAAATTAGTTCTGTTATCGGTAGTGACGAAACAGTTGCAGTTGTATGCCTTAAAAGCCGAAGTACGTGAAGACAAGCATAGTATTTGTTTACTTCTCTTTGCTGTTCAAGCTGAGCGTTTTTGCTGTTGACGAATATGCCTTACAATTTAGTGTACAAAAACTGCTTTTATTATAGAAAATACTTCAGAAAATGGTATGAATTGATAATTGATAATTTCAGATTACCACAGATCAGCTGAGATGGCAGTGTTAGTTAGGAATAGGGTTAGGGTTACGGTTAGGTGTAAGGTTAGGATTAGGGTTAGGGCAAAGTTGTTTAGGGTTAGGAGTAGGGTTAGTAGTAGGGTTAGGGTTATGAGTAGTGAGTGCCATCTCAGCTGATGTGTGGCGTTTAGGCAGACCCATCGTCCTATTGTCCCAGTTTCTACCATGGGAGTCTGCACCTATGAAAGTGTGTACTGTCTGATATTTGTAAAGCATTTAAAACTACATTCGGCAAATTCTGAACATGTGCAGGTGTATTTCTGGACGTCAAGCCCGGCCCTGCCTGCGAGCGAGGAGGGTTTTCAGCCGATGCCAAGTGTCACCGTTCGTCCAGCTGACGACAACCATCTGCCAACAGCCAACACTTGCATTTCGCGCCTCTACATCCCGCTCTACTCCTCAAAATTGATACTACGACAGAAACTTCTGCTGTCTATCAAGACCAAGAGCTTCGGCTTTGTTTAGGCAGTCAGCCGTCTTGGCATTGGTGCCGGGAAGGTGTAGAGTCTTCAGTTTGACTTAAATGAATGAAATGTATACTGCAGATACATTAGTCTGGACAAAAAATAATAACTGAACTGTACAAGTTAATATATTTGCAGATGGTGTCGCTTATGACATGGCCATTGTACCAAAAGCAGACTTTACAAAAGCAAACACTACGTAGTAAGAATAGCAAATAATCCACTGCTTTTTTGAACAGTAAAAACTTTAGTAAATACTTGCAGCCTTTAGCTGGTAATTTTTGATTTGTCGTAAAACTCGAGAGTGAAAAACTGGAGAATGAGACTGCAGACTGGTTTTGTTTGTTTGGAGACCAGGGTCCAAATTTTCGAAACTTTCCTAAGACATTTTCCAAAGATCTTTCTATGTCAGATGATTTAGGAATTCCAAATGAGTTTTCTTTTCCAAATTTTTGACGGCTTTCTTTGCGTTTCCAAACAACTTCTTTTCTTATTTCTGTAAACTAGTTCAACCAATCAGATGTGCTGATACAGGTCATGTGACATAATCACCCCATTTTCGAAACTTCTTTCCTTACTCATTGAAAGTTTAATAGCTCTGCCACCTGAATAACCTATGACGTCACATGTGACGTCTAAAATAAGTGTCAACATTGTGTACTTTTTACAAATTTCATTTTATTACACAGCTTTCTTCACACAAGACAAGGTTAGTGGTTTTTTTACATATTTTCCTAAATTTATCCAAAGAAGTTTCCAAAGAAGTTTTGAAAACATGCATCCTGTCTTGAAATCTTCTTTGGCAGATCTTCCCAAATTCTTCTAAAGACATTTTGAAAGAAGTTTCAAAAATCCTAATTTTTTCCTCGGAAAAGAAGTATTCCAGAGATCGTTCGAAGAAGTTTCGAAAATCTGGTCCCATGTAATAATCATAACCGAGTTGAGCTGAAGTTCAGTAGATTGTCGTGTCCTGTGATAATAAGCACATAGTTTCTGTAGTGGTTGTTCAGGTGGTTGCACATATATTACGACAGGCAAACTATATGGCTGAGGTGATGACGAAGTTCGACAAGTTTGATTGGCTGTAGGTATTTGCATAGGTATCGCTTCATCAGCTGCCAGGATTTGATTTTATTGGCAGAGTGTAGACCATATTATGCTGTTCAGCATGTTGTCGCTTTTTGTTCTCTATTTCTCTATGTCAGATAACTATTTTCTTCGGTTTTTGGTTGTTTTTTCTGTTAGGATGCTCTGTGATGGTATAATTAAAATATTACTGTCAGTAATTTTGTTTGGCTGGGTCTCCCAGTTATAACTTTTTAAGGGACACAAACGCAGGCTTAACTCATATTTACTCCAGTAAATAGGCTAATTAAAACTTTTGGAATTTTTGCAAGCCATTCAACAACGTCAAACACGAAAGAACATTAAGTTCAATGGAAGCGGTGAAAAAAGCAGGTAAACAGTAGTGGTTTAACATCATGATATAATTTCCAGGTTCCTTACATTGATATGATACCTAGCAATAAAAAGTTTTGCTATAAAGAGTGCCGCTTTAAACCAGGAATACAACAAGGGTTGTTGCATAACATATCAGGACTTCTGGTGTAACTGCACTTGCTGCTAATCCTTTGCGTTCTGTACGATCCAGAACTCGTTAAACAACTTAAACTGTTATATCGAATGGCAGGAAAGCGCAACAAAAGCCGTCAAACACAGTAAGCTATAATAAGTTTGCCGCAACATTTTAAAAACTATTTTATCGTTTAATTCACTTACGGACAAACTAGAAAGAAACGAAACATGAACTTGAAATCGGTGTAATAGATTAATTTCTTATTTTTGTTGACGTGCTACAGATATGTTGTCGGCGTCTGTGGCACGGGTTGTCTGTCTGTCCGTTCGTCCGTATGTAACGGATGTTCCCTGGTTAACCGTTAGGTTTTGTGGGAAAACTTTTTACACGAATAATTAGCCCTGAGTCTTAAACCTAGGCTGGCAAAATATCAGCGATCCATTTCAAATAGAACATTTTCAAATTTGGGGTTGAACAGTGGTGGTAGGAAAATGTGCATTTTTCAACGAAAAACTGGCCGAATCTAATAAACGGTGAGAGATAGGGCCAAGGCTGCTATTAATTATTAAAAGGCAGTAGTTAAAGTATGGGTGGACGCGGGGGCACCTCTAGTTTTTAGTCCAAAGCGTTCCCGCATTTTCAAGTTCCCAAAAGATGCAGCAAGGGGCCAAAAACTACCAGCGGGTGCCCGAAGCCAAATTAGCGTTCCCCTGCCTTTGTATTTATACTTTAACCACTGCTAAAAGGAAGTCTTTCAAATGACATCAAAAAATCATTGACCTTGGATGACCTTGAAGGTCGGTACTGCAACAGGAACTCTATGGGCTGTACCGCGTCTTCCTTAGCGACAGCTGGGCTCCTTGTTAAGACAGTAACATTGTTATGTGTGGAGCGTTTTAAATTGGGGTCCGTTTTTAATACTTTCTTTCTGACTAAACACGCGACAGCTTTTGGCAACGTTGAATGTCGCGTATTTTGTGTTGAAGACATCCAAATAATGTATAAATGTTTGTAGACCTATTGTTTTTTAAGAAATACAATTTAATTGATGTAGCCAAGATGTAGAGAAAAATGTAGGCTGGTTGGCTTATTTTTTGTCGGTTGTCACGTCAAATTCTTGTCAAACAATAAAAAATTGTATTGTCGCAATTATTCGAACTGTGGACTCGTTTTGCATTCTTTGAGTGCAACAATGAAGAACGATAAAACAAGCATAGGCCCCCGCTTTTTGCCACCAACATGGTTGTTGCCCGTATGTGTCTTTTGCAAACATTTGAATGTTTTTTCTAAATTTTTTATTAGTTTCTCAAATCGTCGAACACGTCGTGCCTTTGTTGTCTTCTGAATACTATATCATATATATCATATCATATATTCCTTTAATGTAAAGTTGACAAGCGCAACTTTCAACACAAGCACAAGATACATAATAAATCCAAAAGCATGCAAGCGGAAGCGTCTGATAGTTTGTCCAAAAGCTAAAAACAATTTTAACGAAACTTACTTTCAAAAACTATCGTCACAGACAGAACAAATGGTGGATTTATGGCTAAAAACAGACAAACAAATCGAGTATCGTAATAGGTTTGTTAGCTACTGTCAAACCACTGTAAAGTTAGGCCTAAAAACTCCTGACCAGTGGCCACGGGTGCACGCCAGTGCTAAATGCATAGTGCAAAAATGTCCGTATGCAGAACTTTAGGAACCTACACCTGATAAAATAGAGATAATAAGTCTTTGTCTCGTCACGTAAGGGTCGTGACTTCATTTCATCGATATTCGTGTAATACCTCTCGGTTAACTTTTTTCTTACTTTTTCACGCATCTATTGTTCATTTAGGCCTATGTATTTTGTCTGAACGGCATCTATTGCTGGGACTGTGCATTAGGGCTAAACGGCCGGACATTTCTTTAACTTATGTGTACAAATCTGATTGGAATAGTTTTTTTCTGAGCGCACGTTAAGGCTCGTGTGTCGTAGCGTAGGATATCGTCTGTCTGCAAACTGCGGCAAGTGCTGGCTGGTTAGCCGAATACGTAATGAGCGCACGTTAATTCAGTAGCGTGGCGTCGAGGCTGCTGCTGCTGCTGTTGCATGCCGCTAGGCCCTATTGACAGTGTTGCAGATGACGTGGCAGCGCTCCGCGTCGCGCATAGCAACGCCTGCGCACCAGCAGCAGGAGCAGCTGAGCCGGTGCCGTTGTCCTTTCATTGATCGATCTCTGCCGCTCGGCCACCCAGTGTGCAGCAGAGCGGCCACCCAGCCACTGCGTTGTCTGCAGTGCTGACCGCCGTCTGCCTGCACGTACGCAGACATCCAGAGACGCCTGCTGCCTGTAGTGCTGCCTCCTCGGCTGACCAGTACCCTTCCTTGTCCTCGTCCTCTTCTAGGTGGGTTGCGTTCGCCCAGGGCTCGTCCTCGTCGGTATTCCAGCTGCCGATTCTTTTAGAGCACAGAGCGAGTGGACCAGACGCCGACGAGCAGTGATGACGAGCACTGTATTGCAGAGCGGCAATGATCAGTGCAGGTGAAGGCGCTAAATGATGTTGGCGCTATCGATTGCTGCTCTCTGACGTGACGACTGACGAGATCTGCAGGGACGCGTTAGTACATGATCAGCGACCATCTGTTGACCCAACTACATAGACGCGCTGCCGCAGGTTTGTCCGTTCATCTTTCTTCTAGTTCTCTTTCCGCCATGGATCATTGCCACATTACCGTAAATTCTCTCCCAGTACTGTTTATCATGCACGACGAATTATGCAACTGTTATAGCTATATGCTTGGCCTGCAATAGCCTAAGTGAACCGTCAGACGTCAGTCGTTACTGTTATGGCTATTTGAGAACACACTGCAGATTCGTCGCGCCTCTATTTTCGCGTGTATGGGCACAGTGATGTGTTGTTTTTAGCTGCATGGGTGTATATAGCAGCCCCATTTCTACCGATGTCACTGCACGAGTAGATCTATCGTAAATTCTTTTACAGTTATAAGCTAATGCATAAACTCGCGGCTTACCTTCATTGCAATACTCACCTTCGTAGCATGTTGACTGTTTCTGAAGTTAGCGCTACGCATTACAATCGTTGCTTTAACGGTATACGTAACAGCCACATTGTGTAACTGAAGTGGTGCGTTGTGTCTGGCAACCGATGCCACTGTAGACACGCAGCAATCATTCGTACCGCATGAGCCAGTCTTTGTCTTCAATTTATCTCCTGTGATTTTACACCATGCCGAAGTTGTTTTTTTCACGCATAGCCTAGTGATTGGCAAATTGTTTTAGTCACGGGAAGTTATGCCTATCGCAACGATCGACCGCCTGGACGATACATTTTTTTTGTTTCAGACGTTAATCTATTATAATATTGATCTGTTGCAGCCGTAACGTTAATGAGTTATAACCACTGGGGCGCTGTGATCTGATGATGATCTTGGCATCTTGGCTTCCTAAGCTAAGTAATTAGTCGATCGCGTGGGTGTGTTTTGCTGCAGTCTTGCCTTCGATGTGATCTGATGATTTTAATTCGCTTTTAGCTTATTTTTGTCATTATATAATCTTCGTCAGCTCACGCATGACCAATTTTGTGATCTGATGATCTAGTTTTTTTTTCAATATTTCGTGTCCTAGGCTATGGATTGTATTCTGTTAACGTGATCTGATGATTTGCCGTACTGTTCCTGTCGGTCATCGAACAAACGTCAAATGCACGAAAAACGGTAGGCTTTATAGTTTTTGCGGCTAAATAAGTGTAGTTTAGTCATGTTCGTGATAAGTGAAATGGTGTCTGTGATTTTTCCAGTCGTTTCGTCTGTTGTATCGTAGATGCGTATAATATAGGGTGACACGATAGGTCATGAACGATTTTACATGACAAATTAAGCTCTAAGCGCCTAAGCAGTGGCTCCAGTCATAATTATACTAGCTACGCCATTGCTGGGCAGTCAGTGTTCGGTCGTCATTATGCGACAACGGTCACTTCTACCGCCGATGCTGCTGCTGCTGCTTGCTGTAGGCCTACGCTGTTCTGTGCAGTTTGGTTTTCTCATCAACTCTTCCATTATACGCTTGAAGCTCATGCGCGTCTGCAGCACGTCAACGACACAATGACTTCTGTCTATACAACAGACGCAATTGTACCAGTGTTACGAAGAATTTCATTGCATGTCGTCTTCTGAGAGTCGGGAATATTCTTTGCTTGAAGATGTCGTCGATTTTATCGATTTCAGTGCGCTCCTGCGTTTCCGCCATTCGTTGCGTCGTATCGACTTCACATAATTTTCCTGATAACTGAGTAAATTTCTGGATATTTTTTCACACCAGTTAGATTTAGATTCTTGTCACGCAGTGTTATGGGCCTAACGCAACGCATACAACGCAAAGCACTTGCGTACTTTTTTTGACACGACTGAAGCGGGCGACGACGCGGAAAAAGTACTCAACACTCAACAGACGCAAGGCGGCAAGGGACGCAGCTGACGTAAGCGGCACAACGGCCAAAATTCAGAGATAGATGCTTTGCGCTCGTTGCGTGCGTTGGTTTGATGCAAACTGCGATGCTGTGTTAGTTTTCACGGCCAGATGTTAAAGCAGATTCGCGACTGACTTGCCGTTCTTTGCATGGGCGACATTATGTTCTATATACGTTTCAGTGACGTGTACAAATGCAATGATAACTAAAAAGGTCGATTGATTCCTTCAGCTGCATTTCTTATTTTCCACAGACTGCAGTAGCCTGCCATCTGTGCAAAATATCTGTCGTTTTCATGGCTGCATCGCGATATTATTGTGACGAAAGCTGAGTGACATAACGGGGGGGGCGAGGCGGAGTGGTATGGGACGACCGCCCATAGCTTAAGTTGGAAGTGCAACTTTGTGCAGCAAAACTAACGAAACATACCAGCTACATTCGTTTTCGCGGCTTTTTCATGCTCAAAATGCGTCTGCCGCAGTCGGGGGAACTTGCGGCACTCCCCATGACCCATAACTGATAAGGTGAGTGGGTCTAGCTGACACTCTCAGGAACCCTACATTTGCTTTCGTCCCAGCTTTGAATTTAAAGGCTAGAAGTACTGTATAGTTTTTTGTAGAAAACTCATCACAGAGCTACGGAGCGTCACCTGCCCTATTGGATCACAGAGTGTTACCTGCCACCCGAGACAGGTGAACGCGCCCTGCCTTAACCCTAGCCAAATAGGCCGGTACTTCATTTACCTACCCCGGAGGTATGGAAGGCTGAGTTGACCTGAGCGGCTGGTTACATATCGAGATGTTTTACCTGCTCGCAGACAGTCACCCATCCAAGTACTAACCCGGCCCGGCGTAGAGTAACTTCGTTGATCGGACACAGCGCGTTACCGCTACGTCACGCCACCAACCCAATTTCTAGCTACGTTCACGAAGCGAAAGTGATGAGTGATGTTGTGCCGTCAGATGACGGAAAGCTGTGTGGAGCGACGAGGCGTTGCGGTCACCACAGACGTCAGTCAGACGTCAGTCGCTGCTGGTTTGTCTGATACCGGCACTGCACGCTGTGACGCGGGCTCGTACAGACCTGACGACATTACACCGGAGTTCAACGTCGTTC
>Ga0209367_1004852_pt1 | contig 18646 bp, 14 predicted proteins | sample WorMetLIZISLAND2_FD_187412 | JGI IMG/M metagenome (GOLD analysis project Ga0209367, IMG submission 187412) | Marine gutless worms symbiont microbial communities from Max Planck institute for Marine Microbiology, Germany - Olavius geniculatus... ... | reverse complement strand
CGTCGCCTCCTTAAAACTCACTGCTTCCAGCAGGCCTACTGCTCCCCCTAGCGGCTCAGCCAAGTGCCTCAGATTCGGCCACTGGCTGACATTGTGCACTTTAGATATTCACGTACTTACTTACTTACTTGCTTACTTTATGCTTTTAGGTAGAAGCAAGACATTACCAGGTTATCTGCCATTTCAATAAGCGTACCGATTCTGATTATGCAACTGCTGCATATAATAAGGTGTGTATTGTTTTACGCTGGCTTTCTGTGATCTCATTTAGTTTGAAATGTTGATCTCAGTTTTTTAAAGCATTTAAACTTGCTATGAATAAGACAGATTTTGCAGTGTTTGTGAAAGTCGTTTTTAAATTATTGGGATATATACCGGTACCATTCACTACTTTTGTGCTTTTGGATATATATAAAAATTTTAAACCCTTTATTTGCATTCTGTCTTTGCTGTGTGTTTTTTTATGTGTATGCGTTTGCTTTTTTTATTAAATTACTTACAGAACTGCTGACTTGGTCATTTACAGTGTCTGTATTTGGTTGTGTGGGCAGTTGGCCTTCCTGTTCTTGCATCACTTTGTTACGTGTTTTGTGCTCTGTGCAGTGTACGCTTATTGTAACTGCCCACTCTGTGTTTTGAGAATTAAATGTTGATGATGATGGTGCAGGTGATTTAGTCTGGAGGATAACAGGGAAAATTATTAGAATTGCCATTATCGATATATGTGCACAATTGTAATCGGTAGTTCTTACAGTTTTAGGTTTAGGTCGTTCTTTGTATTTCATGTTTCGTAAAAGTTAAACTTTCTGTAAAGGTTAAACTTTTTGTTCTGTTATCATGTGTATGTGCAATTTTGCCTGCAAAGGCCGTCCCAAAATGACCTATACTGTGTCGGGTGGGACGTTAAACCCTACTCACTCACTCACTCACTGAAGATGATTTACTTTCTGTTTATTAGTACCATATCTTATGAAGAGTGGCTTCATGATGGGGGAGTGGTAAGTAGGTGATTGCCACCTTAAATTTGTGTGCAAAATTTAGAACTTGAACATCCATAATCTTTTTGCAGCTGTCTGTTCGATTTCTGTCTGAAATTTGCAGTGTGTGTCTGGAAATCGCAACTTTTTGCTTCATCTACTTTTTAACCCACCATGCTGCTGCGTAAGAAGCAGCATTAGATGAAGCAGCTAATGCAGGTAGGGACACAATGATGGTGATGTGCGTAAATGTGTTTCCTGCAGGTGTGCAAAATTCATCGAGCACAACCTGAGGGCGGCATTCTCGTGTTTGTCACAGGCCAGCAAGAGGTCCACTCACTCTGCGCTAAACTACAACGCACTTTTCCCGCAGTAACATCAATATTGACAGGTACATATTATGTTATAGTGTCATATTGTATACCTTTCTGTATGCTTTTAGAGCATGCAAAGTTGAATTTGTACTGAGAATTATTGATGAAGCTTTGTGAAAGAAAACAGTTATGCAGAGACTGTCCAATAAGGATTGAGGTAACTAACAGAGAACCTTGCAGAGAAGTGCAGCTGAAATATGTTTTTTAGCTTCAAGCTTGTAAGTGCATGGGAAGGATAGACAGATGGATGGAGAAGACCGATAATGTGGCATGTCAGGGCGGCTGCATGCTAAATTTTTCCAGCCGCAGTTGGGTACATGTTAAATTACTGCATAGCAAGTTTGCCAGAACCTAGATGATCTGACATGGGAAAGCCAAATACTACATAGCAATTCAAGAAGCTTCAGACTCTGAAATGTGTTATTTTTATGTTGTAAAGTGTTGATGTGCATTTCATTGAATTCTGCAATGTTGCACTTATCTTTTTACAGAAGGCAAGGGAAATGGCAGTACAAATGATCTGCAGAAGAAATCCAAAAAGTTACCGCAGAAAATGGGCCAAGGCTGCCTGCGTTGCATCAACTTGGATGAGTGAGTTTCAGTTTGTTGCATCTCTATACTTTAGTAATTGACGAGTTTTGCTGTGTTTTGGGTTCGATGACTGAATTCTACTTTGATGTTGTTGAATTTTTTTTACATAAATACATGCTCAATTGAAAGCATACATACTACTCTAATCAAACCGTTAGTTATTGCACCAGTAATAGTAGCTCTGCTATTAGGAGACTCTAAGATGTTGTTTCTGCTACAGGTTCAAGCCTGTGGAACAAGCTTTCAGCTCATCTGAGACAAACTGACATCAATTTCTAACCGTTTAGATGGCAAATTGTCATTAGCTTTGAACAGTTTAGGAGGCTGCTAAAGATATTTTTGTTTGGGTGTTGAGATTGCAGTGCATTGTCCACCATTTATAATCTGCACCTTTTAAGCTGTCTTACTCACTGACTTACTCTGATTCATTGATTGATAGATGCATTGATTGAGTGTGATTAATTGTCACCATGCAGCTACTCAACTCTGCCGCTGGATGAGGAAGCAGAACTCATTGGTGATGCTGATTATGATGATGCTGATGCTGGTATTGAATCTGATGAGTTGGACTCTGTTGCTAATGTGAGTTGATTCGATTCATCATCTAGTGATTTTTGGCATTATGCTATACGTACATTGTTTTTTTTCTGTAGCCTTGTTAATGTCACTACCAAGGACTGCAATCTCTGTTGGGCAGCTTACGAGATACATACTTTTAATGTCATGCTGTGAATTCTACCTGCATCTAGTGAAAGAGGCAAACCATGTGATGTTGACCGCGCTAGCCTGTTATCTGTTGTCTCACAGTGTAAACTGGTATCTGGCCGAGGGTTAAGGACTTGGAGATCAGGGCCGCTCTATGGGTGTTATGGCTCTGAAAGGACTTTACGTTTTCTGGTTACATCTAGTGAACCCAGTGGAGTTCTGGCCATAGGCTGGTTGTGTGATATGTGCTATGCTTTCTGTGGTGACAGCTAACTGGTGCTGATGGTGATGATGATGATGAAGCAGCTTTAGAAGGATCTCATATTGCGGCTCAAGCTCTTCATGTTCTCCCCTTCTACTCACTTCTGCCAGCTGACAGACAGGCAAAGGTGCATAAATAATGATATGTGTTGTAGCCAGAACTCAGTTAATGTGTATTTCTGTTGGCTCTATGATGGCTTTAAGTATGTGTATTATTATAGCTGTTCAGGCTTTGTTAGGCTGTAGAGAAGTTTCTTATCAAATCACATATGGACATGTAACGGAAGACTGAAAGATTAAGTTTGTGAATTGATGGTGAACTGAACAGTTTACTGTTGCTGATAAAAAGGCAGAAAATTGCAGACATGTTTTTCATACCTAGTTAGAGTGTTGTGAAATATAGATGAGATAGTGCTATTTATGTTCTGTTGGTCTACCTCTAATGTTTGGGGTATTTCAGGTCTTTTTGCCGGCGCCTGCAAACAGCAGATTGTGTATAGTTTCAACTAATGTTGCTGAGACGTCATTGACAATTCCGGGCATTAGATACGTTGTTGATACCGGGAAGGTATGTTATCACATACTCATGTCATTTTATGAACAGTGCTGGTTGTGTTGTCGTTGTATTGTCAATTATATGTATCCAGGCATTAAAGTTGTTTTTTTTTCAAATTTCCATTGGTGATTTCATATTTGCTAACCATTGATGCATTTTAGTCAAAAGTGTGTGTGCGGATAGTAAATTGAAACACTCAGTCCGGTCTCTGCCATTATGTATCTTTGATTTGTTTGCAACATATGGCATATAAATGTGCTTCGATTGTGTTTATTATTATTATTATTATTATTATTTCGCACAAAAAATATTATCGTAGAATTTAGTGTAAGTAGACTTCAAGGACATGTAACATAATTACACTAAAAGTTGACATGTTTGGCAAGCAGAAAATTAGGAGAACTAGAATCAGCGTCACTAGTAGGATGTTGCGAACAGATATGTCTTCAAATGATGCTTAAAAGTCGATAGTGACGACAATAACGTGACAAACGATGGTAGGCTGTTCCATGTGCGGGTAGCATCAACTGGGAAAGCGCGATCCCCGATCATGCTGCAACGAGTCACGGGAACAACGACCATCGTTGATTAGCTGGAACGCAGGCTTCGCCTCATGGTGACGTCAGTTGCGCAGTTGATGCTGTCGGCGAGGTACACAGGCGCTGTGCCGTTGAGAGACCGGAAGACAAAGCACGACAGCTTGAAGGCGATCCGCTTCGGAATTCGAAGCCAATGGTGTGTGCCTGTGCATGATGCTGCTCGTAATGATTCGGTGTTATAAAATTGTTTGTAAATGGTGTGAAAGGTGAAAACCAAGTTCTATGATAAAGTGACTGGCGTGTCAACATTTAAAGTGACGTGGATATCAAAGGCATCGGCTGAACAGCGGGCTGGTCGAGCCGGTCGCACTGGCAAGGGTGATTGCTACCGGTCAGTCATATCATCGTCTTTCCATGATATTTTTATTACTGATGCCATATGGTATATGATGCTATTTAGCTCTGCAGTGGGTTTTTGATGCATCTGATACCTGGTGCCTACCGAAATTTTTACGGATACCATACACCAGGCACACTACAAACAAGACAGTTCGAGACATTACTGCTTGTACACCAGTCTCTGAAGTGGTCAGGTCCCACCGTCTTAGATTCTTCGGCCACCTAGCTCGTACAGCCCCAGCAGAAGATCACCATCGCATCATAGCTGCCGTACTTCGTCCACCCGCTGACTGGAGGAGACCCGCTGGACGTCCAAGAACAACTTGGCTCAAAATGTCCAGCCCCAGAACTTGGAGTTTACACTGCCTGGAGGAAGGCCAAGGATAAGGACATCTGGCGAAAAGTCATCAGTATGGCAACGCTCTGACAGGAGTTCGCCAAGAAGAAGAAGAAGAAGTGGGTTTTTCAAAAAAAAAACCTAACACTATATGATGATGTCAGTGTTGTTGCATTCGTTCAAGTGCTTGAGAGGTGAATTATATTACCTGCCATTGTAAACTAATATTTCAGTTCCTGGTAATAGTTTTAGCTGTGTCTACACAATATTGAAGCACTGTTAATTATATCATTTGGTGTTCTCACTTGCCAGATGTTATTATTCACAGTGCTTTATTTAAAATATTTTTTTCGTTTCCCAATCATGTTTGACAGATTTAACCATGTTTTGATCTGTTCTCATTATTGCAGTTTTTTCACAGTGCATATTGCAATTGTAGTGATTTTCATAATATAATGCATAACCTGTATGAAAAGTCACTTTTGACATTGTTTATTGACCAATCAGTTGACTAGTTATCGAATATAGCACATGCTCTTGCCTCACAGAAAAACTGTTATTTAGTTGTTATGTGTACAGGGTGTGGCAAAAAAATAGCCCCCTAAAGTTTTTCGCTGTTTTCTCAGCAACCGTTCGGAATTTTAACTTCAAATTTTACAGCTTTATTTACTGAATCGTTCTACATCCAACAGCCAAGAGAAATGTGATTCTGTTGAAAAATGACAAAGTTATAGACTTTTTAACATGACTGACTACCGATTTTTTCAGCATCAAAAAATGTTCAAGCTAAAAATGCTATTTAATTTTCAAAAATCGGTTACCACATTACTGCCGATGATGCCACAGTGACGTTTTGATAAACAGTAATTTATTTTGCTTATAAACTATCGCTAAATTGTTGTTCTTTTAAAGCAGTCGCCCGCTGCCCACTGAATTCATCTTCCAGCAGGACGGTGTGTCGGCACACACAGCGTGCAGCGCACGGTACTGGCTGTGTACCAACTCTCCAGATTTTATCACAAAAGACCAGTGGCCTCCAAATTCGCCGAATATAAACTCAATGGACTATCACGTGTGGAGTGCAGTGTTGAAGGCTTTCTGCAAGCTTAAAACAAAGCCAAAAACAATTGCTGAAGTCAAGGAAGCGCTTCAGGTTATCTGTCGCAACCTGCCACAAGGACCGATCGACAAGGCTGTGAAAAACTTATCAAATTAAGCAACTGAAGGTTTGTGTTGGAGCTTGAAGCTGGCGATGGACACTTCGATCATTTACAGCGACAATGGAATTCTGTCATCAGATTATTGGTTAACTGTGTTGTTTCAATGATGTTATTGAATTGGTGTTGAAGCTTGAACATTTTTTGAATGCTAGAAAAGTTGGTAATTGGTCACGTTAAAAAGTCTATAACTTTGTCGTTTTTGAACAGAATTACATTTTACTTAGCATCTAAATGTAGAAGGTTTTACTTAATAAAGCCATAAAATTTTAACTTAAAATTTGGAACGGTTGCTGAGAAAACAGTGAAAAACTTTAGGGGGCTACTTTTTTAGCCGCACCCTGTACAGCTAAGAGCATGTCTTTGTCACAGTTTTTAGACAAACTCAGTCTTCTGTTTTTTTTTGAGGACTTGTACAGGTGATTTCAACACAATTATTTGTTTGACTATGTGTTATTATAGACAAGCTTGATGTTGGCATATTTCTACACCATGGTTCATCAAAAATGTGCTACTTTTATTTGTTGAATAGTTCTGTGTAGCATTGGCTGATTTTAATAATTTTTGGTGTGCAATATCAGGAGGAAACTCGATGCAAATGACTATACTTTTTGCCATCGCTGTTTAATACTGCCGCTACACTACCTTTTGAAATGCAGGTTGTTGAGCTTGCTGTTTGTGAGTGGTGTCAACGTTTGCTTCTTGCATTCACGCTAGAGGAGGATATTTTGAGCAGATGCTGTAATGAAGAGGACGTGGTGTGACACGTGTGACTTTTTGAGATGCAATAGTTGCTAATCGTGTTTGTCACTTTTCAGTTAATCATTTCTGAACTGATGCTTGTGCTATCCAGTATGAATTCATTGTTGTAAATGGCCAAACTGCGACTTTTTCATTTCACAAGGTAGTGTAGTAACAGTATTAAAGTGAGGTGGCCAAAGCTAGAGTCATTTGCGTCAGGTTTTTTCGATGTCACCTGGCAAAAATTGTAAAAATCGGCCAGTGTTTCACGAAGTTATTCAAAAAATAAAAGTGGCACTTTTTTATGAACCACGGTGTAGTTTTGGTGCTTCTGCACTGTGGATATCTTTATATTACATGTGTAATGTGTTATATTTGCAGCTGTGTTTGTTGTAGGTTGTATTCATCTGCCGTTTACGAGAACTACTTTGAGAAGTACACGCCAGCTGAAATCATGCAACGGCCAGTCGAAGACCTCGTTCTGCAGATGAAAGTTTGTTGCCTGATTTTAACTTCCTCAGCATTCTTTATCATTTACGACGATATTGCTGCTTTTACTTATTTTCTGTAAAGCAATAACTTTTAAGTGTGTTGCATGTAAATAACTGGTCAGTTTCACTCGTCACCACCAGATAAAAGAACCGTTTGTTGTTTGTAGGATCTTGGCATAACAAAGGTGATCAAATTCCCATTTCCAACATGTCCAGACGAGAATGCTGTTTTGGTATGTTATCTTTGTTATCTTATCCAGGTGGCTTAAGACAAAGTCTCAAATACCATTATGTTATATTCGGTAAATCCATCTCAAAAACATCCCCAAGCTATCCAATTTCAGTTTTTTGTTTCGCCAGTAATGAAATGTGTTGTTGCAGTTAACTTTTTGCACACTTTTGAACCTATAAATTTGCGCATTTTTGGATATTTTTTGATGTGTATAGTATTTAGCAGTGCTTATATTAAGAACTGAATACCCACAAAACCCCAAAATCCATTAGATTGGACCTTTTTATCAAATGGGTTTAACCTCCAAGACTACAGACGCACAACCCAAAACTCAGAACCAACTGAGCTGAACTTTTTTTAAAAAATGCTTTTTTCAAGCTTTCTTTTGACCAGACTACACATTTGTCTTATATCAACTTGTTTTTCTTTTGCACTATCTTCATATTGTTGCGTGACTGGGATGCATTGCAGGCAGCCGAGAGGTCACTGGAGTTGCTTGGTGCTCTTCACAATCAACGAGATAACAAAGGACGCAACGTCACCGGTTTGTTGCTGTTCAGTGTTTCCATTCAGTTGATTACTTAAATTGTGCTAAAGAAATCCGGTCTTGATAGCAGTCACAAGCCACTATTTTACCATGTGATGCACATTATATATATATATATGTACCGACATTTGTACAGTACACCAGTGATAACGATATTAATGTGATTTTGGTTAGAGTAATACTGTTTTATCACATTTTTTGTCCTACAGTTTAATATCTTAATATTCTGCTCAGACTACTTGTCTACTTGTCTTATATCTGGCATTTTAATTTTGTATAAGTTTGTTGTTTTCTTTTTATGTATTTTTTGTTAGCTGAAAGTATCAGTATGGTGACATTTTTTTTCTAATTGCCCATTTTGCTGTTATTTTTGCTGTTTTCTTTGGTGTTGCTCTACAGAACGATCTTTTGTTGGACGTTACCAAGCAGCATTTCAAGCCTTTCATATTTTGTCGTTATATCTGGAGCCAGTTATCTGTCACTACAGCTTCACGTTCCCAGTAATAATTCTTATTTTTGGGCCACACTTAATTCTTCTGATGATGTTTTAAGTTATTATATGGTGTATTTCAATGATGTAGTGATCACGGAGCTCGGTCGAACCATGTCTCAGTTCCCGATTGCACCACGCTATGCAAAAATGTTGACACTGGGACACCAGCATGGTTTGCTGCCATACGTCGTGACAATTGTAGCGGCACTGTCTCTACAAGAAGTGTTTGTGGAGACATTCTTTGCTACGGACCCATCCGTGAAGGTTTGTTGGTGCAGTCTGAACTTCTAATCATTCCATTCTCTTTTTAACTTAGTATTGTAAGTGACCAATGGCACGCTAGTTTTATCGATGTAATCAGTTGCCATTAACGTTGTTACGGCGTGAAATGGCCTTTCGTGTGCTAGTTTGCAATTAAGAAACTACTGGGTCATTAACTAATATGCAATGTGAATTCGTCAGAAGAACAGTTTTCGTTTAACAAAATTATTTTTAATTCTGCATGTTGCTTACTGATTACTTCTTTAACCCGCGTTAATTAGAAACATTGTAGCTGACCATGATGAATTGATTGTAATTGTTTCGCTTTGTTTTTGATGGTGCCAGTTACTTAGTTAATCATATATTGACATAATGCCGTATGTTGCGAGGAAATTAGAGGCACATAATGGATTTTTTTGGTTATTCTGCTGTCAGTGCATTTGTGTATAGCAGTATTATGGTTTGTGGCAGAATTCATATTATTATTCTCTGTGATTGTAGGCAGATGAGTTGAAGCTGAAACGACAGCAGTTATTTCACTTGAAACAGGCATGGGCAGGAACGGTAAGAATTCCATATTTTTTTAGCTGTGATAAGTTTTATGGCAAAACTTATGTAATTGAATATATGCACTATGGTAACTGTAACTTTTAATAATGTGATATTTTCTACCTTTATATTAAAATTACTTTTGTTGTTGAAGATTCAAAATCTCTCAGTAAAACATGCCAAGTAGTACTGAAAGAAATGACTGCATTTATTGCACCTGAAACAAACGTGGTATTATGCTGTGTTTATTTTTTTATTTTTGTTTAAGTCGTTGGAGATGTAGATGTACGGTAATTTTTGATAAAATAACAAGTAGATATTTCTTGCTGCTGAAATGCGTATGGGTGGTTAGTATTCTCTGTGCTTTGCTTTGAAGGGGAACTGTTTGCTGCTGGGAGATGTGATGGTCTTGCTGAATGCTGTTCTGTCCTGCGACCTCGATGCGTGTACGCCGGAGTTCTGCATTTCTCACGGTCTGCGCCACAAGGCTATGATTGAAGTTCGCAAACTTCGACGACAGCTAACCAACATCAGTCAGACATTTTCCATTTTTCTTGACTTATTAAGCAAACGCGATTTAATGCTATGTTATATGTTATTTTTCGGAGCAGTACTGCCCTTAATTCCATATTTGTTATATTAGCCTGAGTGCATATGCTGTTTTTGATGTTAACAATCTAGGTCATATAGTGATGTAGTATGTTAAAGACTTTAGAGATGAAATGGACACTAATACATGTCATTGTTTTAATTTCTTGAATATATTTATGCAGATTTATAGGGTGAATATAGCTTGCTAAGTAGGAGTCTCCACTCATTTTTTGTATACGGTTGTCGGCCCAATCAAACCTGTGGTAAATGAGTTAAGATGTCGACCCAGTACTGACATAATGTGTGGTTGTCCGACTATAGATATGCAGTACACTGTACTGTGCAACCCTAGCCCTAGCCTTCGACCTTTTCAACTGAAAATTGGCGCACCAGGTACTCCTGGTATGCATTTGGGACAGATGAAGTGACAGTGGGAACTCACTGCAGCTGCAGTGCACAGTACCAGCTCACTAATTTGGTCATGCAGTAATGCATTGTAGACCATCTGTTGTTGACACATAGCTGGTTGTTGTCTGTAGTCAATTCATTAATCCCGAGTGCAAATCTGGTTCTCGATCCGTCATTAAAGCCTCCTGGTGATACGCAAGCTAAACTCCTGCGGCAGGTTATCCTAGCTGGACTTGGCGATCATGTCGCTCGGTGAGTGATAAAATTGTTTCTTGTTACATTCAATTCAAGTAATATCAGAATGTCTTTTCTCTCTCTCTGATTTAGCTAGTGTTATTGACAAATGATTTTGAACATATGCAGAAAGTGTGGCACATGCACATTTTACATTTATGTGTAATATCTTCTGTTACTTGTTCGAGCTTGTTCTAAGGCTGCCTGCTGTAAGTGCTTTGATGAGCTTCATATGTCGTGCTCGTTGTAATTTTTGGTGCTGCTAACTTATTGGTAAATTGTTTCTTTTTATTGAGCATATAAAATGAAGATGATGATGATGTTTGCTTGTTTGATCCAAGGATAATAATGGCCATTGTGCAGTCGTTTGTTTTGGAATTGATCTTTTTCTTTTAATAAAGATGTGTTTGTTTAGTTATATACGAAAAAGGCTGGTATAATGATGAGTGCAGCTTTACTGTTATGCAAATGCATTGAATTGCATTATTAATTGAATATCGGTGTGCATTTTGTGCAGCAAAGTATCATTACCTGTGGGTGCAGCATCTGAAGAAGTGAAAAAGCTTCGACATGCTTATCAGGTAAGCATTATCATTATCAACACTTATCTTATCACTAGGACATCTTTCTTCTACATTTTGGCTCAGATCGATAGTCAAATTTACAGTTTGTTTGTTTGTTGCAGGGTATGACATTAGAAGAACCGATGTACATTCATCCATCATCCGTTCTGTACCACATGAATAAGGAGTTTATAGTTTATCAGTCAGTTGAAGAAATGTCATCTCGAATTTACATGAAAGGTAATACTGAGCATCTCAGTTGTTTTGCAGTATATTGTTATTTAAATGACGAATTGCTGATATTTTTATTATTGCCTTCTGCCAAATGGTTTCTGTTTTTGTTGCCAGATGTCACCATTGCAGTAAGTCAGTAAATAAACGTTATATTAGCTGACCTTATTCAAGTAATGGTCGAGCTTATGGTACATTTGTCATTCGTCATCTGTCCGTCATCGTCTGTCTGTCGTCTGTCCGCGATGGATGTATTGTGACTAAGCATTAGGTCGTGGGGGAAAATTTTTTTGCATGAATAATTAGTCATGTGTCTGAAACCTAGGCATGCAAAATTTCAACGATCTAATGCAAGGGAAACATTTGTGAAAATTGTGATTGAATGGAGGGGGTTAAGAAAAATGTGCATTTTTAACAGAAAACTGGCCATATCTTGGAAACGGTGAGAGATAGGGCCAAGGTTACTATTAATCACTAATAGAAAGTGGCATGCGCTCTTTCAGATGAGATGAAAATTATCGACCTTGGATGACTTTGAAGGACACTGACAACCAGTACCGTCATCTATTCTAGTGACAGCTGGGCTTTCCATTTTATGAATTTTTATAGTTTATCAGTTACCATTTTAACCTACAAGTTCGTTGAAAATATTATTGCTTGTGCTCAATACTTTTACACTGTGGTTTTCCTATACTGCATATTCATTTCTTTGCTTGGTAAATTTTTTTGCAGGAATCACAACAATTGATGCATCCTGGCTGCCAGTGTTTGTGCGTGGAGAATGTCGTAATCTGACACCTGTGACTGACACAAATGCATCAAAAGCGCCGAGATACGATGCCGCACTTGGTGCTGTTGTACATCATGTCACTTGCTCATTCGGTCTGTTCACTATTTATGTTAAAGGTTAAAAAGGTTAAAGGTGGTGATATAAGCCCATCTCAGAGCTACGGAGCGTCACCTGCTGTATGGGATCACACAAGTGTTACCTGCTACCCGACACAGGTGAACGTGCCCCGCCTTAGCCCCAGCCAGATAGGCTGGTACTCGATTTATCTACTGCGGAGGGATGAAAGGCTGAGTTGACCTAGGCGGCTGGTTACATACCGAGATTGTTTACCTGCCCAAAAGCAGTCACTCATCGCAGTACTAACTCGGCCCTGCGTAGAGTAACTTCGTACCACTACGCCAAGCCACCAACCCGGCCCAGTGTCTCTATTTACTTACTGTAATTAAATTTGTCATGTCACCATTCAACTAGGTTGCATTACAGAATTTATATGTCTTGACCATCTGTCTGGCTATCCATCTGTCTCATACGGTCTTCTAACTCTGTATTTGAAAGGTGTTGAGAAACTAAAATTGGTGTGAAATTTCCCCAATACGGGAGTGATCGTTGTACCAGTTTTTAACTGGAAAGGTTCAAAGATAAGTTGGACAGCCGCATATTATGTTGGCATTTGGTCAATGTATGTTTTATTGCAATTCTGGTCAGTGTTGAGTGATTTGATGCTGTTGGTTGGATAAAGACTAAATTCCATTACGCCGACTTTGCGACAAAGTCAGCAACAAAGTTCACGACTTTGTCGCGGACACAAATCATGAAAGTTCGCAACACGCATCACGATGTCGACTTTCATGATTTGTGTTGCAGACTTTTGTGATTTATGTGTGCAACAAAGTCTGTGGACTTTGTCGCCAACTTTTCACGTGCTATGTAACAGACTAAATTCCATTAGAGCAACACAAACGGGTTTGTTTTGGACTTGTCACAGACTTTGTCGCAAACATCTCGACATGTCGAGATGGTTTGTATGCGCGACTTTTGTGATTTGTGTCAGTGACTTTCACCGAAACTTCATGGTTTTATGATTTGTCACCGTTTGTGTCCACAGCTTTCATGATTTGTGTCCACAACTTTCCCCGTGGGAAATTTCGGTGAAAGTCGGCGTAATGGAATTTGGGCTTAACCAGAGGACATGAGGTCTGTAAGAACTTTCGCTCTGAAAGGCATGATGTCCAAAAATTATGGAAAAGTGTGGCATTGTATTAAACACAAGTTTAACGACAGACTTGTGATGTTTTTAATAATATGTTGATATGCCATTGTAACTTGTAATGTGTCATCCACTTTGAATCTGGTATGTTATGCATTTGTAATTAATTCTGAACTTCGGTACATACTGAACTTTTTTAAGCATGTGATATTGCTTGGTTTATTCGAATGAGTACGCTGTGTTTAGTATTGCTATCTGCTAAGAACTTTGTGAATTTACTGACAAATAGCGATAACTGAAACTGCATGGAATGATGCTGTACTTACTGTCTTGATATTATGGAAATTTTAGAACCGGATTTTAGGTCGGCGATTTTTTGTTTTGTTTAAAAGTAGCATTTATGTGATACTGTGAAGTAATTTATGTGTACACTTGTGACTGGCACACATATACGTGGTTCATATTTGTTCTGACGGTAGGTGCGCAGTATTGGCAGCTGCCGTGTGTTGAGCTGGAGTACGAAGTGTGCATGAACCAGCTCAAGTGGTTTGCTCAGTTCCTGCTAGAGGGCGCTGTATTCAGTCGACTCCAGCCATTTGTGAAGCACCTTCTCTCACCAGCCTCACTCATGACCAAGCAGTGGGCCCAGTCAGTTCTCATTTCTGCTGAGTTTATTTTTAAACAACAGTGTACTGCCTCAGTTCATATATTTTGTTATGCTGAAAAAGATTTTTATATATATTGCGTAACTTTTTATGCAAGTGCACTGCACTGTAATTCATGGTTTGTGATAGAGACCCCAAACTATTTAATTAATAGTGCGCACATCTTTAATAAATTTGATGCATTTGAGGCAATGTAAATGTGCTCTGCATAGTGTGTTTGCAATGCATTTTACGAGTACTAGTACTATTACTGCTATCAACTTTTGTTTATCTGGCTATTTTTGAGTTAGATGGATGAGTTATAATATTTCTAAATGTGAACTTTTTGTAACTCTTAAAGCAGTACCATCTTCAGGTTTGATGCTCTGCCCAGTTTGAAACATTATTGCAAGTAGATGTTTTTGTTAAGTAAAGAAGTATGCATGCAGTGTTCAATGATTATGCCGAAGTTGTAGGCCTATTTGTTGTGTTTAGTTTGCAGCCGAGAACAACAAGTTTGTTGAACGGTTTGTCATCTTGTAATGCGCACAATGCAAAGCAACTTTCTGCTGCATGGGACGTCGATCACACTTGTGAGTACCATTTGAAATATAATAATGCATCAGAATTGTGCAGATGGAGCAGATTTGCATCTTGCTTGACACATGATGAGTCGTTTTATATTCGTGTTAATTTAGAGCTAGATACTGTCTTCCAAGTCCTTGTCTTTCGATACAAGTTATATTCGTGAGTGCTTTGCTGTTATTGCATTGGTGACAAGCGGACAGGCAGCGTAGCAACCTGTCCACTTCATCTTTGCTATAGTGTTGGCCTGCGGCCTCCATTTTTTGGCCCTTTGGTCCTCAACTCGGCCTGCGGCCTCGATCTTTGCCTGTGGCCTCAATTTTTGGTTCTTCGGGCTTCAACTCGATCCAGGTTACTCAGCAGCATTATGGACGTTGCAGTATGCCTTGCAGCGTTGATGATGCATCACCGTAGTGACGACGTCTATATGACGTTGCAACCAATCGCTGCACACAGCAGTCTGCTGCTGTTTAAGAGATGTGGCTGCAAAGTTTTAGAAAAAGTAAAAATTTCTCAAATGAACAACCCCTCAGCGACATCTCACCTAGCCCATGTCCCAGCATAGGACACGGATCTGCGTGCAAAATTTTGCGGCCGTAAGTCATGCTGTTTATAAGTTATTGGCGATTGCAACAACTCAAATACACTATAGATGTGTTAGATGGCAGAGTTTATTAACTTTATTAACTTGAAATCTACTTTTCAGTGAAAAACCCCAGATTTTGTTAGAAAAATCTAATAAGCTGTAATGTGGTTCTTGTCTCTCCATTTGTTCCTCCATCCATGCGTCAGTTTGTCTGTCCCATATGGGCATTGAACTTGAAAACTCAAAACCACAGAAAAACTAAATTGGTAACTGGTATGCTGTTGTCCAGTTTAAAAGGTCATAGGTCAGGGTTAGTATCAAGATCAGCCATAGGTGGACGGTTGCATAATATGTCGGCACTGGGCTGACAAATTTTGCTAGTTATCGTAATTAATCGTAATCAAGTCTGTTACCATTTTGGCAATCCAGCTCCATGCCCAACAGTCCAGGTGGCAGATGGACTTATTGAGGTGGTCGACTCATTCGTCTATCTGGGCAGTATGATTGACTCCTCTGGTGGCAGCAGAGGCGAAATCCTTCGCCGGATAGGACTGGCGCGGACCTGCATGCAACAGCTGGAAAAAAGAATTTGAAAATCAGGCATCAGACTAGATACTAAAATCCGTCTCTGTCAGACCTACATTGTGCCAGTCGTGTTGTATGGGTGTGAAACGTGGACCACTACGAAATACTTGTGCGCTCGCCTGGATGCGTTTGATATGTGGGCGTTACGCAAGATTCTGAGGATCCCATACACCCCAGACGGCTCCGTTTCTTCGGTCACATCGCCCGCAGCTCTCCTGACGAAGATCACCATCGTGCCATTGCTGCTGCGATACACAAGCCTCCTTCGTTGGTTACGTTCGATGGAGGCAGACCTGAGACCTCTGAACATTGGTCTTTCTTCTGCGTGGAGAAAAGCTTCTGGGCGGGCGGACTGGCACCACATCGTGGACACGGCTACGCTCTGGAAGAGTACGCCATAAGAAGAAGAAGAAGAAGTCTGTTACCTGTATGTATTGTGTATTTATTATGACTGCTCATGTATCATATGTCATATGGTCATATATCAAATGTTCTGCTGCTGTTTTGCTGTGCAGACTTGCTGAAGGAGTACTGCGAGTGGCTGCCAGAGTGCCAGCATCAAGCCGTTGCTGCTATATGGCCACCCGATAGGCAGACATCTTGACTGATGACTTTAAGCATGGACTTACTTAAGTACTTCAACACTCTGAGCAGTTCAAAAGTCGCACTTTTGAATGACTGAGTTAGACAGGTGACTATGGCAAACTCTCACAGGTCATGTACAGTATATGGGGGTTCGGCCAGGCTTGACAGGCCTGAAGTTAACCGTCATGTCAAATTGGTAAGCTGTAGTGTCAGTAGGCCAGGCTGTTTTGGCCAATGTGATTCAACTCCAAGTCTGTATTTAGAATGTAAAATTTTCAAATACTTGACCTTGCCTTCTCTAAAAGGCGCGCTATAATTCAGTATGAGGCCATATAACCATTTTCATATGATATTAGTCGTTGATTGAAGCTGCAGTAGTACCAGTCCGGTGCTCTTGAATCTGGAACATGACAGTAAAAAAACTGACCGGGCTCAGCCCAGTAAGTTGCTGAAATTGGCCCGGCCAAATGGTGAATGAACTAAGCCATATATTCCATGCCTCTGCCCAGTGCTCAAGTTTATTTATCACTCACTTGTCAGTGATGTTGCATCTGGACAAAGAAGTTAACATAATCTAAAGCTGTGCGGACCTAGACATAACCTGGACCTGTGATTTTTCAAACAGAAAATCCGCATTTTGGTTACTTTTGTCCTGGAGGTCAGAACTGTTAATACAGCTGCAGAATACTCTTTGACATGGCATGAGACAGTTGCGTGTTGATATCGATCATGTTACTATTGTTGGAAGCAGAATGTTATAGTGTTGTCATTCATCAACTGATATAGGTCTGGTGCTAGTCACTTGCATTTGTTCTGTTGCATTGTGATGACCGATGTATGCATCTATACTGCGATTTGAATTAACAAGGGCCAACTTATTTTACTACTGTTGTTTCATAGAGCGCAGCTCTCCCTGGCCTGGCCCCTCTCTCCCTGGCTCCTCTATTTTTACTTTCTCCCTATTTTTCACTGGGCAAACTACACCCTTAACAAATCTTTCTCCCTAGAAGGGAGAGAAGCCCAAAATGGAGGGAAAAACTTGAGTCAGAAATTTGGGGCCTCAGCCCAAAACTGGGGGGAAAGTTGCGCCCGATTTTGATTCCAGATTTGGGGGGATAGAAGCCACTGAACTTGACCACTCATTCATTGCAATGGTCATGGCTAATTGTTTGCGAAACTGCCCAGTTGCTTGATCTACATAAAAATGCATGTTCTGCACATCCTTTTTTTAAAGGCTGTTACTCATTCATTCTTAAGTTATTTGTCTACAAGCGTATAGTATATCTGTTCTGGTCAGGGATGGAAATATTTGCCCGAAAAATATGTTCCAGGTTTTAAAGGTTTTAAAAAAATAATTAATAAACCCATAAGTCCAATTTTCCGTGCAACAGCTATGCTTTAGCCTGTAGGGTGTTTTGGCATGGTTGTCGTTTGTCCATCATCTGTCTGTGATGAATGTATTGTCACTTATGGCTAAATGATGCGAGATATGGTTACTATTGACGGATATGCGGAAAGTTTCAACCTATAAATGAACGTATCTCGGAAATGGTGACAGATAGGGCCAATTTTACTATTAATCACTAATAAGTAGTCGTATATCGGCTTTCAGTTTTACCATACCAAATGTGATAGCGTTTTCTAGTTATTTGGGAAACTTTGCACAAACGTTGTGTGTTGAAACTATTTTACCTGTTCATACGGTATTAGTCTGCGATGGCAACAAGGATGCATCAGGTGTGCATTAAATTGCACGTTTTGGATACGATTAGCAGTGAAGGTTGACCGTGTAAAACGTAACATAAGTGTTGAACTTGACTAGTGGCTTCAGTTCCTATACCTGGTGGGTGCAGCAGCTTGCACTCAGTGAAAAATAGGGGGGAAGTTTTGATAAGTTGTAGATCAAAACTTTCCCTTATATTTTACTTCCCCTTATTTTTTACTGGGCAAACTACACCCTTAACAAAACTCCCCCAAATTTTAACTTTCTCCCTATTTTTCAATTTGCAACTTTAACCAAACCCCCCCCATTTATTTTACTTCCTTCCTGTTTTTCTCTGGCAATCTACACTCTTAACAAAACTTTTCAATTATTTTTTATTTCTTCCTCTTTTTAATTCTGCACCTTTAACAAAAATTTCTTTTCTTATTTTTTACTTCCCCCTTTCATTTCTTACTGGGCAGACTACACCCTTAACAAAACTTCCCCCCTGTTTTTTACTTTCCCCCTATTTTTCAGTCTGCACCTTTAACAAAAAACTCCCTGGCCCCTCTATTTTTACTTTCTCCGTATTTTTCACTGGGCAAACTACACCCTTAACAAATCTTTCTCCCTAGAAGGGAGAGAAGCCCAAAATGGAGGGAAAA
>Ga0209367_1004851_pt1 | contig 18651 bp, 17 predicted proteins | sample WorMetLIZISLAND2_FD_187412 | JGI IMG/M metagenome (GOLD analysis project Ga0209367, IMG submission 187412) | Marine gutless worms symbiont microbial communities from Max Planck institute for Marine Microbiology, Germany - Olavius geniculatus... ... | reverse complement strand
GTTATGTAGCAATTTGGAACATTTGCGTTTAACACGGTAAGGTGATGACGCAAATTAGGTGAGGTGGAAAATGAGTGCACCTCGCATATATTTGGATCGTTTGCCATCTTTCTGCCAAAAATTATCCAAATCGGTGGAAATTTGACGCAGTTCTGACAAAAACAAATCTGCTTAGTTTTTTTTGAGACACGGTGTAGTACTACTACTGTTGGAGTGTGCCACATACCATTGTATCATACTTTCTTCTCTCCACTATCACTACAACGACTACTACTACACCTTCAGTACTTACTGTTGTCGAAAGCTGCCATTGACTACTACCACAAATCTTACTGTAATTCGTGCATAGTTTGTTTGTTTGTTAATGTTTGTCTGTCTGTCTGTCATTTCATACCCCTCTGGCACCTTCTGTGTTGCACAGTTGCGGACCAGGCCCTGACCGCAGCGTTTGAGTCCTTGGGCCTTTGATACGTGCACCCACTGCACCCCCATCTTGTCCCCACTCCTCCCATGGGCAGCTTTTGGTGAGCTGCCGGGTAACGTAGTGGACCTGCCTGTAGAGCCGGAACTTTGCTAGTAATATTGATTACTAAATTTGCAACTGTTTGCAGCAGTAAACATATTATTAAAGTTAGTCTAGATTTGGCAGTTATTGTGGAAATGAACTTGTGCAGTATTATTATCACTACCATGTGAGCAGGCAGCTGCAGTTGATGGTGAAGTTCCAGTCGTTGCAGCTGATGTACCACAGCTACAGCCAACAGTGTCGGAGACTCGGATGAATCTAGTACCACAGCCAGCACCACCAGTTCCACCTTCAGAGACCGGGATGGATTTAGGACTATCTGAGGATCCGTGGGCGACCACACACAGAGTCGTTCATTCACATCGACTGCCATCATTGCCCACAGAGCAGCTTGACGGACAGATTGATAACACTCCGTCTGCTGCTACGACCAGACAGCGATCATCTGCCGCTAACCAGGTATTGTTACTGCAATCGTTATGTTTTATACTTCCAGTAGTAAAGATTCTATGCTTTCAAAGCAAAAGTTAAATGCAAAGTCTGGAATGACGTGAGGTCTAGTGCTTCATCAAGATCAACAAATGTTTTGCTGAGTATCAGTGGTGGAGCAGAACAAAAATATGCTGCCAAAGAAATGACGTCTCTTACCAGTTTTCTGTATTGTTATTATTGTCATTACTGTTGTCATTCTTATTAGCCCATCAACACACAGCTAGTAGGCAGAGGTGTCGAAATTAGTGCAGATAGATCTTAGCAACGTTTATGCAGAGGTGAAAGTTCTGTGGAGGGAGACTGCATTTTATGTAGCCACTGACATTATTTAAATTATTATTAGAAATCTATCTGAGGAAGGCAGCACCAGTAGCTGAAGCGTCAAGAGATCCGGTAGTAATCTGATGAATTCTCAAGCAGTTGGCCAACTTCTGATAAAATCATTGGGCCATGACACATGGCTGATTTTATCGTTTGCAACTTTGCACGATATCGGCTCGCTTCACGAATTCACAACATCAGGATGCAGATTGCAGAATGATACATGCACTATGTTTTTCTGCATCTAATGAATGAAAATAAATATTCTAGAGTAACAAACACAGTAAATAACTTAAATAAATATTCATCTCTCACTGCAAGCAGTCACCATACTAACGTAAGCAAAATCTGTTGACCAATATCCAAAAAGTAGGTCGATTTTGTCGCCGAGAATAGAACATGTTGGATGATAAAATTGGGTGATGAAAACGGCTGATTTATGCATGACAGACGACAGTTTTTTTTGTTTTGCTTGCAGACTAAATTGGCCAACTGACATCCCATTTGCTGTTTCAGCCTAAGAGTTTGTTGAGGGATATGAGGTGCATTATTTGGCATTGGTTACAGGAACAGGCACGTACAAATGAGCGTGTGAATATAAGCCACATCCTGGAAACGATCTTTCGACGAAGGATCGTTTCAGTCCATGAAATGGTCGGGGGTAAAATTGTGAACACAACTGTTACCGAGGTGAGTTCTTCTCAGGTTTTTCACCTTCTTGTTGTTTTTGCTTTAAACAGTCACTTTTGGGTTTTGCATTTTATGAAGCTGTGTTCTTGGCTCTCATGCAGCAGTGTTGGAAATATTGTTGCTATATTGATGTGTGATATAGGCTTAAGTCTGCTAAAAATAGCGACTTGTTCGTAGGATGGTCTAGTGGTAGATCATCTGACTTTAATGCTAGCAGTCTGAGTTCATTTCTTGGTTGAGGCAGTGATTTGAGCTGTATGTTACAGCATTGTTGGCAAACTGGCTGCTTGTGTTAATAGTAGCCAGATGCTGTCAAACCTTGCAGGCTGTTTGTTGCTGCATGCCTAAACTGGCTGAATGCTTGTACTTTACTGTCACTTACATTTGTCAGTTTTCCGGGGTCTGCCTAAACACCGCAGATTACCACAGATCAGCTGAGGTGGCAGATATTGTTTAAATTTGTAAACTTAAACTTTGTAACTCTAACCTCAACCCTAATCTTAATCCTAATCCTAGAAAACCTAACCCGGGCCTGAGACCTGTGGTTAATCCACGGTGCCATATATTGATCTGAAGTTTAAAAACTAAAACAATATCTGTCATCTCAGCTGATCTGTGGTGATCTGCAGCGTTTAGGTATACTGCTTTTCTGCGACTAAGAGCACGAAAATTGATTATTTTCGTACTCTGACAATGCATCACACATACGCTGTACGGTACTGATTTGAATGTGTAGACATGGCAGACATTACAAGAGAAGAATGAAATACACGATGAAATCGTGAGCCCAGTGTCGGCCACTCACTCTGCACGCTCACTGTCGTCGGGTAGTTTAGCTGACGTGAGCTCGGCGTCGCGATCGACGTCATCTGGCAGTGGACCTCGTCGTTCCATCTCTCGTTCACGCTCCAGTAATCAACAAAATGCAGAACGTGCCAGCACGGAAGCAATAACTCTTGATGAACTGCAGCGTTTATCTGTTATTCCACTGTTGCGTATGATACTTTTGATTGTATTATTGATATTGATATTGTTGTATTATTGGTATTGATATTTGTACTGTGTAGAAAAAATATGATACTGATACTTCATCATCATCGCAGGTACGGTAAGCCTTAGACTGGAGTGTAGCCGTCTCCACGAGCTGCCTCAGTCTTCTGCATGTCGCCATGCTGAATTCAGTCCATGGTTGAGCAGCCGGAGGTCAGCTTCTATGGTTTGGATCCAGGTGTGATGTGGGTGACCTGGGTGGTGCTTTCAGTTTTTGGGAGCTCACGAATTGACGTATGTAGGGCTTTGTATGTGTCTTGTGTGTCGTTCATCCTTGCTACTTGCCCGAAGAAACTGAGGCATCTTGTCTGGATGAGCGACAGCCGGCTTGGAGTCATACTTTAGCATTCATAATATGATCCGTGTGCGGTATCTGAAGATTACGTCGGATTCAGATGTTGTCAAAGGCAGTGATCGTGTCTTCCGAGGCTCGTGTAAAGGCCCATGTTGCAGAACCATAGAGGAGGATCGGTTGAATGTAAAGAGGGTACAAAGTTCGATTGTGCATCTGCGACTGCTTGGCTGTGGAGAGTACGTAAAGCAAAATGGTATTGCTCAACTTCAGAGATGCCGTACATCACAGAATGGTCCAACATTTCCTGTCAAATTTACTTTAGTAGAGATGGGAATGCTAGAACACCATATTCTCTATTTAGCTGGTTAAAACAAGATTATGGCAGACTGATACTGTGACGAACTTCCTGTTCTGAACTACCAGTGGCATGGATTTCTGAGCTGAGATATGAACGATTCTACGATGCTCACTGAATTGCCTGAAACTAAAACGGTTGGGGGCAAAGTAGCAACATCTATGGTACTGATGCTTGATACATAAATAAAACTGTTTCATGATACTGATACACACTTCAGATTATTAGCACTTGATACTGTGATGTTTTTTTCGAAAGCCGTAGAATATGTAATGCAGATTTTATTGACATTAATTATGTAAGTAGCCCACAGAGAAATGATTAGTTTTTTTGGTTTTTTAGCTTCTTAGTTACGACTTGACAACTGTACATTTTAACAAACTGCAGTAATAAAAGCATCGCCTTGGGAAAATTTAGAGAGTTGATATTCCTTTATAGCAGCGTCACGAATGCAGTTGCATTAGTCTCTACGCAGCACATGCGATGTTGATCTGTATTGATCAGCCAACTGCATGGTGATGCCACCTAGTGAATGGACATTTACCATGTGGATTGTTTTGCATCGCTTGCCATGCAGCCAGATGATTGTATATTGAAAATGCTGCTCCCTTGAAAACCTCTCAATGGATCTCGCTGAAATTTGGTCTCAATTCTTTCCAGATAAGGGTCATCCTTCACTTCAATTTTGGTCTTGGTCCTCTGTCCAGTTTCGGAAGAGAAGTGGAAAATAATAAATAAAAAAGAAAGAAAGTAGAAAAAAATTAGCAAAAGCATAAGGCCTCCCATTAGTAACGTACCAGTGGCCTTATACTGTATTTTAATACCTGATCCATGATACGTTTTTTGTATATGTATCGTGATACATAGATTTTTAGCCGACCGTACTCAAGTAACAGTCGAGCTATTGGTATGATTGTTGTTCGTTTGTCTGTTTGTCTGTAACGGACGTATTGTGGCTAAGCTTTAGGTCATAGGGGAAAACTTTTTACAAGAATAATTAGCCATGTGTGTTAGACTTAAGCGTGCAAAATTTTTGCCATCTTGTGCAAGGGGAACATTTTCAAATTAGGGGTTAAATGAAGGGGGTCGGAAATTTAATGGAAAACTGGCCATATCTTGGAAAAGGTGAGAGATAGGGCCACTAGAAAGTGATATACATTTTTTGAGATGAGATAAAAATCATCGACCTTGGATGATCTTGCAGTGTTATAACGGACTATGGTATGACAATCATGCGGTATTGTGGTTAAATGGTAAATCATAGGGGGTCAGTGATGGTACCATCAGATAGGGTGCTGCCGACTTCCAATAGGCTGTCAAGTAACCGTGTCTTTATCTGCAGCGGTGAGAGATAGGGCCATGGTTGCTATTGATCACTAATGGAAATCCCATGCACCCTTTCAGTTGAGATGAAAATCATTGACCTTGTATGACCTGGAAGGTCACTAACAGCCAGTATGGTCGGCTATCCTAGCGAGAGCTGGGCGTCTTGTTTGCATATGAATCATATACATGAATTGGTAATGACTTGATATTGCCGAACACAGCAACTACAAGCGTCGATCGCTTCGGAGTGTCTGGAGGTGCTGGTGTAGTGGTTTCAAACACGACACCAGAGTTTGACCAGCAGGCCGCAGTGGGACAACAGCAACAACAACGCCACTCGTCAAACAGCTCGTTCATGTCGAGGTTGAGCTCACGTTCAGACTCCGGTGGTCGTGATGGTTGGTGATTTTATGACTCTTTTTATTACATATCGATGGCATAATGGCAAAACGTCATATCTACAGTTGTCTATGACAAAACGTCCTAGCTGCAAACTACAGAGTTTTTTTCAAACTGCTGCTTCAATATCTATTTCATTACAAAATGAAACAAACAAACATTTCTGCAGTTTTTTCAGTTTATCTGCTAGATTAAGCTGGCAGCCCGTCTTGTCAGTTTTCAAGGGCAAATTTTTCATCACATCATATCGTATTGTATCAGGTCGATAGGCTATAACACATGCAGTGCATGTCTGTGTGTTGACAGGGAGGTCAAGTAGCAGCTTGTTATTCTCTGATGAAAGCATGCTTGATGCTGAGCGGACGGCGGCACTGAATCGTCGCAGTGACCGCTCATCGGCTGCATCGGTTGATCGTCAGAGTACGTCATCCAGTGATCACTCGTCTCTGTTCCGTCTGCCGTATCCCAAGCCGGCCCATCGTAGTAGCAGCATGGGCTCAGCTGCTGCAGCAGGCGCACAATCAGTTTATTCTCCGCCACTCAGAACTGCTACCAGGTTTGATTTTTGTTCTCATTTGTCTTTCTGTCTGTGATCGATAATAACAACTTGGTCCTATCATGTACCATTTGCGGGATGTGGCAGCTGCAGTAACAGAAAATTGCAGCTTCTGCACTATTATTTAATGCCCGTTATGTATTTTTCTAGTAACCACCATACTTTTTTCCACCTGGTGACCATGAAAGTTGTCCATAACTTTTGAAATCCACTTTTAAATTTGAATTTTTCTAAAAGGTGACCCATCAGTGGAATAAAATTAAAAATTTGTTCCCGTGATATTCTGGACCTCCTAAAAATTACCTGTATTGCCAAGTGAAAATCAGCAAAGAGGAGACGATTATGCCACCCTGTTTTTTTGCTGTTGAACATTGTATTTGTTTTGCTGTGATATTTTTTCTTTGTGGGTTGATACTTCACATTAAGATGGACCATGCTGGTATAATAAACCTTGCCTACCCTAGAGTTAGTGAGTGAGTAGGATTTAATGTCCCACCCGACACAGTATAGACGACCACAGAAAGTCGACAAGTTGAATTAATCAGAAACAGCAGTGTTGACTGCTACAGAAGGCTTGACTGTGAGATTAAAGAATGTTACTGCTAGTAACTGATCAATGTTACTGATACTAGCTGCTAGCAGGGTTGCAAAAAAACCTGGTTTGTTTTTTTCAGTGGTTTCTGGGTTTTTTATTTTTTGATGTCTGTTTTTGGGGTTTTTAGGTCTTTATAAAAAGGCCCAACGTGATGGGTTTTGGAACTTCTGCAGGTTTTCAGTTAGTTGATTTCAGTGAGTTTCTGTTTCTTCGCCACAGCTAAAATATACTAATATTTGCAAATTTTTACGTTTAAATGTTTCACTATTGTTCGTTTTTTGTTTGGTGCATTTTAGCAGGTTTTTCAGGTGCGTTTACCCCCAATAAACCTGGATTTTTAGGTGAGTTTTTGGGTATTTGCTCGAGTGTCTCCACCCTGACTGTAGCGAGCTGGAGTGTTAGTTGTTGGGTGTCTGTTGTAGTGTGATTACTGAAGAACAACCTACACCTGCTGTTGACCGTACCGCTGCATCACACTTTGTGCTAGGTTGGTTGTCTGCACTACGCTTTGTTGGAGCAACAAAACAAACAAACACAGCTAGTTGAAGATTAAAGGTGTCTATAGTTCTTCGTAGGAGCCCATCTCAGTGATGCAGAGTGTCACCTGCCATATGGGATCACACAGTGTTACTTTCCACTTGACACAGATGAACGTGCCTCACCTTAACCCAAGCAAAGCAGACTGGTATTAGATTTGCTTTTCCTGAAGGGATGGATGGCTGAGTTGACATTGGTGTTCGTTATATATCAAGATGGCTTACCTGTCCACAGACATTTCTCACCCATTCAGGTACTAACCACTTGTGGACAGGGTCATACCCATGACCTTTTGTTTGTAAGTCCAGCCTGTAGAATAGTTGACAGCATTGTTTTCAGATTCTGTGTGATGCTGCCAGCGATGTGATATATTTGTTGCACAGCATATACAGTGGCCCAGTAGAAAGTAATCCCTTAAATTTTGCTTATCAGAGTTTTTTGCTGATTTATTTCAATGCCGTACATTTGCAATTTAGTTACTGCATCACATCCCAAATGCATTGTAAAATATAGTCAGCTTTCTAATAAGTGGGTTACCACCATTTAACTCTCATTTTATTTGGAAATGAACTACATTTTTAAGCGCTTTTGAGTTAGCGTATTTTGACTGTGTTGTTGAATGGAGTGATGAACATTACTACCTGTGCTTGATTTTCAGCCCTTCAGGCGTCAACCTCAGCCTGCGGCTTCGATCTCAACCTTTGGCTTCCATCCGTGTTCAGCTGGCAGGTCTGCCTGCAATATGCAGAGAAAATTTTGGAAAAAGTGAAATTTTTTTCTAGCAAACAATGGTATGACCCCTTATCGAGATCTGACCTAGTACATGTCCCAGCCAAGTATGACACATATCTGCATGCAAGATTTAGATGCCGCACATCGTTCTGTTTTGGAGTTACTGGCGCTGGTCACTCTCAAATATACTATAGATTATTAAATTGTAATAGATTTTTTAAAGCTGTATTACAATGTGGTTTGTCGGTGTAGGTGACAGTGTGCTAGCCGAGTGGAAAGATGAGCGTTATTACCTAGCCACGGTTATGTCTGTTGCTAACCAAGCCAGCGGCAGTATTCAGGTCAAATTCGCTGACGACAGCATTATGACAGTTGAGCCACGGAGTTTGGTGAAATGTGGTCACATTCCTGTCGGCTGTACGGTGCTGGCAAGAGCTGATGAGACGACAGCGTGGTATGAGCCGGCTGTCATACAGTCACATTACACTGATGATCGGTCAGTTCTGCAAGGCTACATCGTGCAGTTCACCGGCCACACATATCACACTCGGTCTGCAGTTTTATTACAATATTGTTTTCAGCATCGTTGCTAAACTTGATGCAATTTTGCATGAACGTGTACCCCGATAATTGCAACCCTGTTGAATTTTAAGGTCATGTCAATAAATGCAATACAACGCATCACGGCAACTGTGAGAATTACAATTTCAATATTATAATCGTGATTACGATTATTACAAGAAGTTTTAATATTGTCAGCTCTACTGCATAATCACTCCTGTGTAAAAGTAGACTGTTCCGCATTCCGCATGAGGCACGCTGCGAGGTCAAGGTCATTGGAGCAGATGACATTTTTATTCACAGCAACATGGCGAATTCCACATGTATAAAAAGTGCAGTTATATTACGATAATTTTGCTGACTATAATGATAGAACTCACTGCACACAACGCTGTCATGGTTCTTCATTTTCTGGTTTGTCGATATACAAGCGTGAAAGGTTTGCAGAATGTTTTTATTTACATGAGTCAGCTTCGATCTTGCACTAATTGCAGGTTAACCTCGCAAAATCGGAAGGTTAACTGTGCGAGTTATGCTCGAGATAGTGAAGGAAGTTAACCTACTTGTCATAAATCAACGCGACAAAAGTTAAGTTTTGGAATTACCCACTTCAACTTAGAGGTTGTCTTTAATCTGGACACGAATCAATCGACCCTTAATAGTGACCCAACCCAGAGTCAAACTGATGATGACCTCTCGATCATATGTCTAACGTCTTTTTCCTGTCTCCGAAATGACGTATACTGTGTCGGGTAGCCCGTTAAACCCTACTCATTCACTCGAACATCCTAACCATTGCGCTATTAAGTCAGGTGACTGCATATTCGGATTCCGTGATACTATGTAATTCTTGTATTATTATTATTATTAATTTTTAAAACTTTCAGCACACAATTCTGGAGGGTGAAATGTTGAAAGCTTATTTTTATTGTGCTGTATTGCACAGAGTTGCAAAGTCGAGGGTTGTGGTGAGCAAAGGGCAGATCGATTCCATCGTCGAGCGTATTAGCCGAGCTGGTGGAGTGGCCGAGACCACAGAGGTATCTGTAGTGTCAGCAGTGTCTGCTTCCGGTGGACAAGTGATGATGCTTGATCGCCCGGACTGTCCAGCTGAAGTGACCACCGGTGAATGTCCGGTTCAAGCTGATACTGTCATCTCAAGTTCCGATGTTATGCAGGATCGTCCCGCTGATGAAGATACCGGTACTCACTTTGCTGCGTCTGCCTGCATTGACAGTGTATTGTACAGTAATGTCACTTTTTTGTTTGCGGATGTCATTTAACTTTGTCAAGTGGCCGTCTTAATTATAGGCAGCAATATGAGTTTTGCTTGTACCATCTTTCCATCCCATACGAGCTGTTAATTCGAAAATGTAAAGGTGTAGAAAATAAAATTGGTGCGAATGTTTCCCAGGGCAGGCGTAATTACATCGTGGGCCGTAAAAAACGTGGCACTTTGCTTTTGTCAATATCTTTGCCGATTGTTGACCAATTTTCAAAATTCTTTTACTGGCACACTCTGCAGACAATTTGCAATAATGTGATTATTATATATACCACCACATGGTAAGTGCATTTCTATACTACCTTGTGAAATATAAATGTAAGCAAAAACTAACGATAATAACAGAAATTTAGGTAAATGAAAAAAAAACACTTTCACAGACCAACATTGCGATGAATGATCTGTATGACACTAGACTGTGTTAGACCCACACAGTTTAGTGTCATACAGACCATTCACTGCAGTGTTGGTCTGAAGTGTTTTTTTAATTATACCAAGATGTTTGCTTGTTATTATCGTTATGTATGCATATTTCATTGATATTTCACAAGGTAGTGTAGAGACGCATTTACGATGTGATGGGATCTATAATAATTACATTATCGCAAGTTGTCTGCAGAGTGTGCCAGTGAAAATCGGTCAATAATTGGGGAAGATATAGACAAAAGTAAAGTGCCACATTTGTTGGCCTACCTACCCTGTAGTTTGCTGATTTTCAGTTCAGAATGGTTAGGGTTAGAGTTTTGCAGTGGATGGCAAATATGGTAAAGGATGTAAACATGATGTATATTTTATATTGTGCACGAACAGTCACGGTCATAACACATTGTTAGTTCTATGCAGCGTACATTTAGTATTTGGTACTAGTATTATGTTTTATGCGTGTTTTTATGTTTTGCTTTTTGGCATAGTATGTGATTGTTTTATTGATTGATTTATTGGTAGATTGTGATACTGAGGCAGTTGCGCCACACTGGGCTTCAGCAGTCGAACACTCTGTCTTACAAGGTTTGTCTGTAGTCCACTGTTTGCTCTCTGCTTGTTTTGTTTTATTATTACGAAGAAATTTTTAAATTATTGAGTTTTAAGTTAGTGAATAATATATATATGAATATGTTATTAAGCACAAAAAATGAATCTGAGGCATTTGAGTGGGTTGCTAAGGGGCAACGGACAATACTGACTGAAAATAATGTTTCTGAAACTTTGTTAAGGATTCGCGCTAACAGATAATATCTGAAGACAGTTTTTGAATTGATCTCTCGACTTGTATTTGTATTTCTTATCTTTCATTCTTTGTTTGGTGGCATGGGGTGGTGGTAGTGCTTTGTGTCTGATCAAGCACTGGGTTGACTTGGTCGTAGAATGGTAAAACGAGTAATCAGCCTTCAGTGATGATGAATTTAGTACTGTAGCCATAGACCTCTTAAAATAAGGACTGACATCGGCCATTCTCAGGTTCGCGAACTTGGGCCCATCGGTATTTTTAGTATTTTTGCTATAGCTTTGTCAAACAAGGTCTCTTTGTTACAAAACTTTGTACACAACTTGGTACATACACCTTGAACAAATGATGCAAATTTGGTTATTGTGTGATTTCTATTTCCAGTGTACTTGAACATAATCATTGTCAGTACAGTATTACTGTGTGTCGTAATGCTATACGTTCAGTTGAGTGCAGGTCTATGGATCATATGGTTTAGTCACAATGTCTGCACACGCGAGAAAGTAGAAGTCATACAGTAATCAAATTTGCAACATTTGTTCACGTTTTCTGTGACATTGTGTGTACATGATGACAGATATGACTTCTGGTAAATGCACAAAAGCGACATTGCTGTTAAAAATGCCATTGTGTGCGAAAATGTGTTAGGATATGCAAATTGTCACATTGTTTTTACATACACTGTGTTCAGAAAAAAACATTTGCTCACGTTTTGTTCTATATCTCCATGGAAAATCTTCAGATTTTCACAAAAATTTCAGGAAATATTTACAAGGAAACAAGTCTTCCACTGGTAAAAAAGTTAAATATTCTTTGCTACCATTGACTTTGTGCTGATTTGTAAACTATGGGTTTTACCATTGAAGACATATCTTTGATAAAATGTTTGCGAGTCAGCAAGGGTTATAGAGCAGGAAGTTTGTACAAGATGTTTCCCGACAATACATAGACAATTGAATATTGATGGAATGAAATGTTTAAATTGAAAAAATTGACATTATTGGCAGTATCAAGATGTTCGACTGATAGCGGGCAAGTGGTCATCCATGCAGTGACGCAGTGCGCGCATGCTTGCCAACATCAGCAAAGTTGAGGATCCACTCAGCCAAAAAGATAAACCACGAAAACAGTTTAGAATGGAAAAGTATGTAAGGAATTAGCATATTTTAGGGTTCAGTCAGCACAATGACCAATTGGTCTGATTTAACATTTCACCAAGGTCTGTTTTTAATGCTAAAACCCATAATATACAAACACGAAAATATGACATTATCATGACGTTACCGGTAGCAAAGAATATCTAATTTGTTTACAGGTGGAATGCTTGTTTTCTCCTAAAATTTTGTGAAAATCTGGACATTTTCCACCGAGATGTAAAAGAAAACGTAAGTGGGTGTTTTTTTTCTGAACACAGTGTATATCGATTTCCTAAGTTTTTAATACTTTGTCGTTAAAATCATAGTTTTGAGCCAGCCACTGATGAGATGAGTCACTTGTGTGATTCAGGTCCGCCGTTTTGAGGGGGCTTGCAAAAACCTGTTGTAGATGACTCTGATTTTAACACTAACCCCATTTTTAACCCAATTCTTAACTCTGGTAGCCTTTTGGAATGGCAGGCTGACACCACTTGGTGTTGCAGGTTACGAGGTGTATGCATTGTGGAAGGACAAAGTTCTCTACTCCGGTCACATCACATCTGTCACTTCAGATCGACAAGCTGTTGTTGCTTTTGATGATGGAAACAGTCTCTCTGTTCAGCTAGATAGGATTCTGGTCTGCGACCTGCTGCCTGTGGGGACGTCGGTTCTTGCACAGAGGTCAGATGATCAGCTCTGGTTAGCCACGGTGCTTGGTCACTACCGCAGCAGCTCGGAGAAGAGTCATCTGGTTGAGTTTGCCTCTGATAAACACCAGTGCCAGTAAGTATGGGTATTGACTCATTTGTATTTTGCACTATTAATAGACGTCGCCATAGCAACATTTTGTCCTTGTTGTTAATATGGGGAAGCTGATTTTGCACTTTTGTCTGACCATCTGTCTCTTATGAGCTTCTAATTTGACAAAATAAAGGTATAGATAAACCAAAATTATTTTAAACTTCGCACAGGGCAAGAGTAACTGGTGCGCCAATTTTTAACTTCGTAGGTCAGAGGTCCACGTTGGGTTAGGGTTGCACAGTTCTGGCTGGGTGGTACTGAGCCTGTGTTTTTTTACTCCTCGCGCGCTATGTTCCTAACGTAGCGAAAAGGAGTATATAAGTTCAGTGTAATATTGAGGACCGATCGACTGACCGACAACCGACCAATGACTGACCTCTGTTCCTGGAGAGCCTTCCTGGAAGAACTTAAACGGCCATATTTCCATGATGGTGCTAGATAGACGCATGGTCACTATGGACCACTGATAGGAAGTCGACCCCTGGAAGTCGAATTGTCACGTGACGTCATTTGCAGTGTGAAAAGAAGAACTAAAAAGCAGTTAAAAGAATACAGGAGAAAATAATACGTGCGAGGAGTACGTTAGATTGATCACAGTCTAAAATATTTTTTGTTTCTGACATGTTTTTTAAGTAAGCAGCGGTTTGGCCTAGTTGGTAACGTCGTTGGTTGCATCAGTGAAGTTAATCAACGCCAGCCCTGGTTAGCGCTTGGATGGGTGATGACTGACCGTTCGTCGGCATACGTGTAAAGCATATCGGCATGTTACCAGCCACCCAGGTCAACTCAGCCTGGCCATCCCTTCATTTCGTCGGTACAGTAGGCACAAGGAGTACCAGTGGAAGCTGCGACATAAACAGGCACACTACGCGATGCACTAGCCTCGTATCTGTAGTCTCGCAGTGTAAACTGGCGTCTGGCTGAGGGCTCAGCATGTGGGCCTTAAGACTTGGGAAGCACTTTATGTATTTTTCTAACGTGTTTTTCTAGTTTGAGTGTGTAGTTAAGAGAGGTTATGTTGTGCAGAGTGAAGAGGCAGGATACAGCGATAACATTGCAGAATGCTTTGCTGCTACTTCCTTTGTTGGATGAACCCAGCACCCCAGCTACACAGCACGACGTCTCCACCGCTACTCGCGGTTTGTTCCCACTGTTTGGTCATTAATTGAATTAATCACATGTACTGTACAGTGTACACTGATCAGTCTGCCTCAGTAGTGCCCCATGCAAGTTGCGGGAAGCTGCAGTATAGGCTTTAGTTGTTTTTTGGTTGGATGACATACAAATAGTAGTCCCGTTTTTGCTCAGTCCAGTTTCACCTAATTTCATTTTGCTCAGTTCTTAAACTTAATCTAATCTTTACCATAGTGTTAATTCTAACACTAACTTTTACCGAAAGCACAGGCAAAGTGGAATTAGGTGCAATATTATTAGACGAAATGGAAGGACAGCCATACATGGCACCGACCTTGTAAACAAGGTTTTTAGTTTTCCATTTTTAGCTAACTTACATTAGTGTCAATATTTTGTCTGCTAATATGGCTTGTTTTTTTTAGTTTAATTTCGCATATAATCTGTTAATTTTCGTGGCATATAAAAATATCTATGCTTATGGCAGGAATGTGTTAAACGCTTCACACACATCGGGCAGACTGGTATTCTGGCTGTTGGATTGATTAACGAATTGGCCTATTATGTGTAGCAATGCTTGGATGCCTGCCTGGATAATGGATTGACCAGGTTTGTCTTGTCCCAGCTAATACTGAGGCTGTGGCTGAGATGGTCTATTGTAGGTTCCCATAGAAGCCAAATTCAGATTCATAAACATGGACAAAATTAACAGCAGATTACCTTATATAGATGCGAAATTGTTTGTCATTTCAGCGCCTACCAGCAAACAGAAGTCATTTTTCGGAAGGCAACTGCTGTTGGTGAAATGTTAATAAATTAGTAAACAATGGTTGTAATTTGTTGAATTTGTGTATAGCTTATTAAGCTTGTGGTTTGGCTTAGTTGGTAACGTCGTTGATCTCATCAACAAAGTTAATCAACACCGAGCCTACTTAGTACTTGGATTGGTGACTGTTCGTTGACAGGCAGGTATACTAGCCACCATGTCAACTCAGCCTGGCCATCTCTCTGTGGGTTGGTGCAATGAGTACCAGTGAAAGCTAGGACGTAAACAGGCACATCACGTGATGCACCAGCTCTGTATCTGTGTTCTGGTAGTGTAAACTGTTGTCTGGCTGAGGGCTAAGGAAACAGAGATTAGCGCCACCTTATGGACTCTGTGGCTCGGTCGTTTTTATGTTACATGTGGCTTATTAATCATAATGCCGTTGGTGAGTGCAGCGAGTACAAGCAAGAAGCGGTTGAATCTGACAACGCCACAAAGGAGCGGACCTGGTAGGAAAACAGCCGAGAAGTCAACTCCCGGGACAAGAACTGTATCAAGCAGTAAGAGAGGAGGTCGCAGCAGTCGGCGTGGACGTACAGCGACTCAGGCGCAGACTCCTCTGAGTGTTGGCTGTGTCTCACGTAGTCTGGCCGATATGTCTCAGTTCAGAGGTTGTTAATTCCTTGTCTGATTATGTTTTCGTCTTATTTATTCTGTGTTGCGATATCCGTTTTTTTTGCTAATCTCAACGTCATGTGAAAAACTCGTGCAGTGCATGCACTAAACTTTACATTGCGTGACTGGAAACAGAGCATAAGATGGAAGCAGAAACTGTAACTGTAACCTGTTATTGTAGCTGCTTCAAGCCAGCATCTCTGCTGCCTTTCTCGATGAGCTTGATTTCATTTAATTAATTTTATGCTCTTTGTAAACAACGTAAACGTAAAGTTTTTTTCCAAGCTTCAAGGCCCATAGGGCGGCAGGCGCTGATCTCCGTTTTTTAAGTTGGCAGTTTGCTTTGGCAGACCACAGATATGGGCTCTTTGCGTGTCTGTTTTTTTGCCGTAGCTTTTGCCGGATGCACAAAGGGATGGCCAGATTGAGTTGACTAATGACAACTAAATCAGTTTTTGTTAACTGTGTATAAGCTACAACTGAAGCAAATTCTGCTACTGGAGTATCATCCATCGCATGGCTTTGTCTGTAGATATAGACATGTCGGCAGTCGCATCACCGCCAGCTGTTCAGGAGTCACCGCAGTGCAGCAGGCGACGCAGCGGTTAGCTTTTTGTGTTGATAAATTGCTATTTTGTTCTTTTATTCATAAATGTCTTGTTAATATGCTTAAACTGTTAAAAAAAAGCTGCAACTGATACTCACATATCCAGTCTCAATGCTAAAAAATTTGACTCTAGATGCTGCATTTAATTTGTGTTTGGAAAAAAAATCACAAATACAGCACCATCTGCCAGCATTAGCCGTCGTAAGCCACTGAAACTTTCTGTAGCCATGCTATTAAAAGTGTCCAGAGTAATGCATTCAAAACACTTCAGGAGATTTCTTGCTACTAAAAATGTTTACTAGCATTACAGTGCTGTCATTCGGCTAACCTAACCCATTCAGCCTGCACTCATTAATATTCATCACATCTGCCTAAGCTGAGTAACTTGTCTGTATAAACAAACACTAATAACATCAGTTCTTACTCAGTTGTGATAGTTTACTTTTTACTTTTTGCAGTTACTTAATGTATTTGTCCAGAAATTCGTCTACTGAGGTTAAACTTTCAGTGTATGTAAACTGATTGTTAACCATCTAATTTATTACTTAACCAAAAGAGTGAAAAACTGGCCTTTAAAGCTTAATTCGGCTAGCTTTTTTTCCCACTAGCTGTAGGAAGTCATCTTCATAAGCTAGTCTGAATGAGATATCAGAGTATTTTTATGCGCGAAAGTAGCTACTGCTTTCAGCGCGTTTTAGCCATCACATATCTGTCTGTCTGTCCGTCACACAGGTGGATCAGTCAAAAACGGTTCAAGATAGGATCGCCAAATCTTCACCGTCGGCTGCCTGGTAGACTCTAGTTTCAGGAACTGTAAAGCTTTTCCATAAATTCGAAGGGGTCATCCCAAACGAGGGCGCTAAATGAGAGGTGGCTGGGCAAAATTTGCGATTTTTGGAAAATAAGTTGCTGTATCTCAATAACGGTGCGAGATAGGGCCTAGGTTACTATTAATCACTAATAGGAAGTCGTACACTGACTCTCTATTTGCCCCGAATTCAATGACCTTGAATGCCAAAATAGAGGGTTGTATGGATTTTTTTCGCAATTTTGGGCTGCGACACAAGTCTATCATTCACATGGTGGCGCCACGGAACTATCGTTATGCGATCCAAATAGAGAATTTGGTATTTGTGTATTAACTTAGCGTGAACATTCAAATTTTCAGATAAACTACTGAACCAGAACTGCTATATGCCTTCGCATGTCTCATGAGCATTAGCTTAAATTTCTTGTTACTCCTCGCGCGCTACGTTCCTAGTGTAGCGAACAGGAGTATATGCAATCAGTGTAATATTGAGGATTGACCGACTGACGACCGACCTCTGTTCCTGGAAGAGAGAATAACTTTAAATGGCCATATCTCCATAACGATGCTAGATAGATGCATGGTTACTATGGACTGCCCATAGGAAGTCAACCCCCAGGAGTTGAATGGCCACGTGATCGATGACGTCACGTGACCCCATTGTCTTTGAGACGCCATATCTCTGTAACGGTGCCAGATAGACGCATTTGTTGAGGTATAACAAGACAAATGGCAACTGGCGTCATCGACCATTATTGGAATTTTTTCCTCTCAGTTCCTAAAATCGGGCAGTATTTTATGAACTTTGGGGAGACAATTTCCAATAACGACCTTGACGCCAGTCACTATTAGTATAATATTAAACAGGTCTCAATTAGATGCCAGCTTTCTGATACAAGCTGAAAGGAACGAAAAAGCTTTTAAAAGAATACAGAAGAAAATGATGTGCGTGAGGAGTACATTAGATTGGTCTCAATCTAATAATATTTCTTGTTATTTTTTAATTGAACGTGTTTTTAGTTACAGGAGCAACAGCAGTGATAAACTGTGCTGTTTCTTGGTGTTACACATCAGTGTATTGTACACCGTGGGCCATAAAAATGTGGCACTTTACTTTTCTCCATATCTTTGCCGGTTTTTGACCGATTTTCAGAATTCTTTCACTGGCACACTCTGTGGACAATTTGCAATAATGCAATTATTAAATATCTACCACACTGTAAATGTGTCTCTACTTTGTGAAATATGAATGAAAGATGCATGTATAATGATAAGAAACAAAACATTTTGGTAAAATTAAAAAAAAACACTTCAGATCAACGTTGCGGTGAATTATCTGTATAACACTAGATTGTGTGGATCTAACACAGTCTGCTGTCATACAGATCATTAGCCGCGATGTGGTCTGAAGTGTTTTTCTCATTTACTTAAATGTTTGTTATTATCATTAGGTTTTCATACATTTATGTTTCCCTTTCCCTTCCTTTTCCCCTTCCCCTTTTTTCCTTTCCCTTCTCGACGGTGGAAGGAAGATAGAGACACAGTTATGGTGTGGTGGGATATACAGGGTGGACCTGGGTGGTCCAAGAAGAAGATTGTCTGACAATTTTACAAGATAATGTTCATACGAACGCGGAGTCTGTCCAATGCATTTCGATAATTTACAGGATATGTCCGTATAAATATAATCAGTGAGCTGTTTAGACTGGTAGAAAAAAATCAAACAGTTTAATTTCAAATTGAACAGCAGCAATGATCTTTTCATCCTTCTCCATTATTTTA
>Ga0209367_1004850_pt1 | contig 18655 bp, 13 predicted proteins | sample WorMetLIZISLAND2_FD_187412 | JGI IMG/M metagenome (GOLD analysis project Ga0209367, IMG submission 187412) | Marine gutless worms symbiont microbial communities from Max Planck institute for Marine Microbiology, Germany - Olavius geniculatus... ... | reverse complement strand
ATGTTACGTAGACTAATAGAGTGTTTACACGATCGAGCAAACATCGAGCAGCTAGCTCGACGTTCTATGGTAATTAGCATGCTAATTAGGAGGGCGGGCGGGTTGTAATTGGAAGGCCTATATAACACGTAATCAGCCGTGGGCTAAGAGCCTAAGCCTAAACCTACATTTGAGCCAAGAGGCGGGGTTCCAATAGGCCTGCTTGAGTCAGCTCGATGTTTGCTCGATGTTCCCGTTTATACGACCGAGCAAACATCGAGCAAACGTCGAGCAAATGTATTCAAAATACACGTGCTAATTGCTCGACGTCTACTCGACGTCTGCTCGACGTTTGCTCCATAGTGTAAACAACCTATAAGATTCCTCCAAAGATTACTGAGACCCTCCCCCAAATAATTTGCTGAAACGACGTCACTGCAAACAAAATGAGCCTCTGATTCGTTTGCGGCATATGGCGCTATCCAAAATGTGTTTTAATTGATTGATTGAATGAATGCCAAGTTAAACTGAATGCTGTGTCGATTTTGCCATGACGTCTTCAAATAAGAAAAGACTAGCTGACGCAAAGGGGAACGCGCAACAGCGTCGCGTGTTTGATAACAAAGTAAAACAAAATTTATAGTCGCCAGAGAACGCCAGACGACCGTCGGCTAAAATTATCTAGGCCCTATAGTGTTTTACTCTTACTCGCCAGTACGGTTGGCTATCCTAGCGACAACTGGGCTCCTTGTTTTTGTTCGACTAATTTTTCTTTTAGCTAAAATTTTTCCGATTGGTGATCTGATGGCATTCGACCCGGCAAACGTACTTCGCTAGTCGCTACGGTTGAATAAATGTTTGCCTGGTGCAGCAATACAAGAATATCGATGAATTGATCAATTTCATCGATCGACTGAACACTGAAAAACAAAGCACGTTATTGATGCCATTCATTTACCAGTGGCAAGCGATAGGCCTATTAAAACATGCCTAGGCCTATACCGTGCACGTCGATTGCACACTTTAAATACACGATGCAAATATTAACCTGCGTATAGACATTATGAACGAGAAATGTTCATCCGATAAATATTTACTGTAAATAACGTTTTTGCGGCACGTCTGAATTAAATAATAATTTTAACTTTGCAGTAATTTTTGCAGTTAGCATTAAGCTAATTTTTTTCAAGATTAAGGTCAAGTGTTGAAGTCATGATTATGGTAATGTTTTTTTTTATTTTTCTTCCTAGTTTTTTTGTAAATGGTAACATTAAGGTATTGCTTCAATCGATTTGCATTATACCAATGTTACTAGCGTCAGAGGCCTACGTGTTACTAAAAACAATGCAAGTACCGTACTGGACGAGTGTTGAAAATAATAATTTGCAATCAACACAGATAAATTGAAAATTTACAAATGAATTACACTGGCCACAAATGTCCAACTTTAATTAGTTCTGCTCATCGACATATTAAACGTGACCCCTGCAGCATTAGTTACGCGAACGTCAGTAGCCAATACAGCATCGGCAGCGTCATCAATGCAGGATGGTCGGCAGCACACATTCTGGACGAAGTTTTTTTACCCTGAAGTTTTTCGGTTATTATTAAGTTTTGTTACTGTTGTTAACAACTCAAACAGCTATTGAGCCAACCAGACATTTTTGTCTTTTTGTTTAATTTGGTGTAAAGCTAAGTAGGCTAATAGTAGATTGTGTTTCATTTTACAAGGTAAAGTGGCATTACTAATTAGGCAAGGTGGACTATTATTATTTTCGTTCTCGAAAAACTTTAGCTAGTCCTTGGTCAAGTAATAACCTTTGAAAAAAAAATTTTGGTCGACTTTCTAAACGTGAATTGGAACAATAACGTAATAGAGCTCACTCACCTGTTGGTCCTAGTCCTAGTAAGTTGCTGTATATTGGACTGCATTTTCGCCAGATGAATATCATTAGCACAAAACACGAAGCTATAGTAATTACCGCAGCTTTCTTTCCCGTCAAGTCCATGACATCTACGGTGTGTATAATTATCATTAATGACATCGAGTTAGACACAGCATGGACGGACAGGCGACGCACGATTACTGAGACCGATAGAAACAACGCCAGGATGACGTTTGCGTTAATAGTAACAGGAACTGAAACTGAAATCAACAGTCATTCGTACAGTATTCTCTTAAGTACTTCCTGAACTACACGGCCCGTATCTGCGATTACGGTTTCGGTCTTCACCGCCAAAATCTAATCAGCTCAAAGTTGGGATAAAGCTAACCTTCATCGAAAATTTCAGGCAAATATGTTTGCAATTTTTTCTGTAATCTTTTTGACAACATTTTAGTCAACTGCAGTAGTAAAAAAAATCTGGTCCTAGATTTCAAACCCGATCCCGATCGCCAACAGAATTTTGCCCTCACTGACAGTACGGCCAAGTATAGGTTTACATGAGCTGTCGTGTTTACAGAGAAAAAAAAAGAAAAAAAACTTTGCGAGTCGTTTTGGCATAAGAATTTTGTCGTGCTTTTGATTCGAGCTTTTTGCAGTGATTAAATAATTTGAATCTGGTTATTTGAATGCGCAGCATGTTTTATGCATTTAAATGGTATTGAAATACTTTGTAAGTTTTACGTCATTGCAAAATAATGAAACGCATTCATTAAATATTTTATCACAACACTGTTAGCGACGATGCTAAAAAACAAGTCTGTCGTCTCGCGGGCAGTAAAACTGCATCTGTTTTGTGAAAGGTTTTCTTTCACAACTAACGTTCTTCGGCCATTCTACGTCTTCAAAAAGTAAAATGATAGTAAATATGTAACGAAAATAACGGACCACCGATGTTCTATTCGTCTTTGGTCGGGTCGTTCCTAAATTCCACTATTGCGACCCGACCAGACTTGTCTGCGACCCGACAAAAATCCGTACATGTCGAGATTGAACAGACCAGGTATGACCCAAAAAAAGCCGAAAGAGTCGCCGACCAGACCCGAATTTGATGCATTTCAGCCTTAAAATGGGGCATCTGCATGGTTACAATTGTCTGGTCGAGTCGCAGTAGTGGAGTTTAGCCTTTATTCGACCATTCGACCAAGGTAGTAACGACTCATACTCATTGTCTCACCTTACTCGACAGCGGCTAATATAGTACCCACCAGGGGCGTCATCCAGAGGGCCCAGGGTCTTTGAACCCCAAGGATTTGTGATTTCATTTTTTTCTTGAGCGAGTCTTGCATAAACGACTGGCGACACATTTCGGTCCCCGTTTGTCCTTTGCTGTGTAAACTGCACAAAATTAAATATATTGTTCAGTTGATTATCGACAAAATCAGTCAAATTGTTGTCACCATGCAGATGTCCCATTTTAAAGCTGAAATGCATCAAATTCGATTATCGCTGGAAATCTGTTCCAGACCTAGTTGGGAGAACTTACATCGTTCCCCAGACTGCTTAGCTGGATTTAAAGAGGCCTACTTCTAAAGCGACTGGAAGGGAGAAAGGGGAAGAGAAAAGGAGAGAGTGTAATAAGGTAAGGAAAATATGAGAAAAGGAAAAGGTAGAAAAAAGGGAAACGATGAGAAAGAGATGAAGGGAAAGGAGAAGAAAGGGTAGGGTAGGCAAGAAGATGGGGGTAAAGCGAGATCCCCCAAAGATTTACTAAAATGACGCCACTGTGCCTGCTCTGCGCGCCAGACTCGTATATATAGGCCTAATGACATGCTGCAGTCTAACTTCCTGTGCTGGTGTAATTTGCAGACTAAAGTGCAGCGTGACCAGGTGCGAAACGTATACAAACGGCTACGACCACGATCTTAGTCGTGCATTTTATTTAGTCACGGGTTGCACTGGGTTAATTTTTTCAGTTAACCAACTCAAAGTCGCGTACACAGCGACGTAACTGAACTGAACTGACGTGGTTTACTTTTTGACAAACTAACCAATGGGCTATTGGTAATTATATCACCAGATTGTTAGCCTACATAAAAGCAGTTACGGTATTAACATCTTCCACACTGTTCTTAAAACCACAGCGGTGTAAAACAAACTCCAGTAGAAACGATTGGCCCGCACATATTTTCCATATCCATAAATTTTAAAGCCCGGACAGAACTCACAGGTGCTGAATCTTGCATTTCAAACTAATGCACAACGTAACTCATAAATAAAAAATAACGTCAATTCGATGGCAAAGGAATACAGCTAATAACCACCACGTTAGGGGAAAATTAAAATCAAATATGCACAAATCAAACTGCAGATACCACGATCATGGCACAACTGTTGATAATCAATGAAATAAAAGAAAGACACTGTGACAACTTCGCATCTTTACAGACCAAATCACTCTTAGATCCAGCAGAAAAAGTGTTCAATTTAGCAGTATTACCCTAGATACAAACAAAAATGAAGAAAGACTGACAAATGCAGGAATACACATAATAACAGTACAAAACAACTGCTACAGTTGACCGGTTCGACTAAAGCACACATTGTACACTGACCTTCCACGGTTTTCAAGCAAGTGGCGACCTCCAAAACAACGAACCAGATAAAGAAAAACGAAGTGTGAATAGCAGATAATCATAGATTAAAAAAGTTCGGCGAAGGGGAAGAAGGGAGAGAACATTTATAATTTCTGACATGTGGCTGGAAATTTACATCAAGATGCTCAAAATATCAACCTTGCCCTAAATTCCCCCCCCCAAAATAAAGGATTTTCAGCTCCAGATCTGTATTTTTGCAAGAAACTTCACAACCGGAAAGTTTTCCAAATTTAGGGAGGAACTGCTCTAACCGTAGAATGACGTCACGGCCTTATAATACAATACAACACTACATGCAGTTTAAAAGCAACACACGAGACTCTCGCAGACACACGATTCAGTGCACACAAACAATATCAGGCGAAAAAATTACCAACAGCTATACTGCCGCAAGGCTCCTGTGCAATAAGATGAATGAATGAATGAGTAGGGTTTAACGTCCCACCTGACACAGTATAGGTCATTTCGGGGATGGCCTTCCCAGGTGGAATGCACACAAATACAATAATGGAACAGTAAGTTTAACCTTTACAGAAACACAAAACACAAAATGCAGAAAAAACGAGCTAAACCTAAAATTGTATGAACTCCATTATACGCGTGCATATGCGATTAATAAGACGAAGTTTATGAACAACATATTAGAGGCTCTGGTGCAGAAGAACAGTTACGATCAGTGAGACGACTTAGACAGCCTGTCGCTGAAGTTGGGCGACTTGGGCATGGTCAACGGAAGCACCTCGCGGTCGGGAAGATGTCCGTACAAGCGGATGGGGTTAGCGACGTGTACGGTGGCCGCACGTGCCTCCCTCGCAGCCTGGTCCTCCGCTTCCTGGCGCTCGGCTGCACGTTCCTGCCTCTGGCGCTCTACCTACCAATCAAGCAAACAAGCAACTGAGTGATCAAAGAACTGTTCAACTAGAAGACACTCGTGAAAGTGCATAATCCCCTCAAATGAAGTAACACTACTAGGCCTACTACTACTACTACTAAAACCACTACTAATACTTTTTACTACGCAAAGATCTTGTAGATATCAATTCTACAAGCCGAGTTATAGCCAATTTTGTCCAAAAATTTTGTTGCCACGATAACAGGGGTCAATCAAGAGTAAATACAAGAAAATGAGAAAAAAAGAAGACAGCCGCTTCATGACAGAGAAAAGAGAAAGAGAAGTAATAACAGTAGATGCATCGTTGCTGCTTGTGCTGTTGAAGCAATGACGTCATTACTATTATGACGTCATGAAGGCGCTGATAAATTACGAGTCATCATGTGCACAGAACGACAAACAGAGAGACAAAGCGAAAACATTATCTCTGCCACTGTTTACTAAGTTCACCTTGGCAGAGATAACCAATCAGTCAACTGACTGACTGGTCAATACATTGGGTAAGGCCATGTTTTGCTAAGACTTTAGTTGAAGACTAAAGTCTTGACTTTGGTCTGAAACCAAAGTCGAGTTTGAAGTCAAGTCCAAAGCCAAGACCAAAGTTAAGTCCAGAGTCAAGATCAAATCAACTGCAAATTTCCATTGTTAAAAGTATACAATCAGGGCTTAGCTTGACCAAATGGACGTCACAGTGCGGCATCTGATAACTAATGGGCATTCTGTTACTTACTATCTAGTGGCATTAATAATGCAGATGACAAAGCATAAATCATGACATCATCGCTGCCACAAACATTGCACAAAATTCCTTTTATATCGATTTTCAGTTTTTCCACACACCCGTGTCAGATTTCCCTATTGCTAATAGAGTTTGTAACAGACCTCAAGCTGCTTCTGCCTGAACTGATGTTCCCACTCAGCACGCTGCTCCGCCCTCGCTTCACTCTGCAGTTTGAACTCCATGAACTCTGCCACCGACAAACACACCTTCTACATTCACTCAAAAAACTTATTTATTCAACATCATAAGTAGACACTGACCGATGCAAGTGGTGCTTATCTCCATTTCCAATTGCCTCGAGCCGGCAGTGTGCTGCAGATGCCTCACCTGCCGTATAGGATCACACAGTATTACCTGTCACCCTATACAGGCGAACCCGTCCCTGCCTTTATATATGGGAGGAGGGCCAGAGATTTGCATATTACTGCCGTAACTTTCCCTGCAATTAAGCTGGTACCAGTTTATACTGCTTGGTGAACATAGGTACACTTGCCCAAGGTCATTACCTGGCAGTGCCCCGGCTCAGAGTCAAACCTGCAACCTCAGGGTTACAAGTTCGACACGCTACCATTACACCACCAAGTCGCATCAATCACAGAGCTGTAGAGAGTGCTGTTGATTATCAGTGATTAACCCTTAATCTTAAGTGGACACTAATCACATCTCAGAATAATACAAATAAAACAAAAGCTAAATCCACATGTTAAAACAGCATAAGCTATATCATCGAATTATAACGGTTACGCAATATGCCGACTAATGTTTCGGCAACAAAAAATGACAAATTAGTAAACAATACACATCCTCTGCAACAAAGCTTCCACTCCGATTACATAATTTCACAACAAATTAGCCGAAGACTTGGGCAGCGACATGCATAAAATGTAGGCCAAATTTTGTGACAGATAAAGACATCAGACACCTTACCCCAGCCAAGCAGGTTTACTCAATTTACCTAACCCCAAAGGGATGGAAAGCTGAGTTGATTTCGGTCACTGGCTACATACTGAGATGGTTTAAGATGGTCTGCGGACAGTCACCCATCCAATTAGTAACCACTTGACAGCAACAGTTTGGTATCAAACTCCTAAATTTTGACCATAACTTCCAAAGTCCGGTATTCTAACGTGATACCTCCAAGCCACCATTATTAATACAATCCACTGGTTGGCATTATCTCACCTGTTGCCACAAAGGTAAGTGAGTGAGTGTGTAAGGTTTAACGTCCTGCCCAACATCAGTATAGGCCATTTTGGAGACAGCCTTTTCAGGCAAAACACATACACACATAATGATGGAACAAAATGTTCAGCACTCACAGAAAAACCACAAAAACACAAAAGTGACCTAAACCTAAACTTGTAAAAATTCCATTATCATCGTGCATATGTAACAGCAATAGCAGTTCTGATAATCTTCCTTAAACAAGAAGTGAATGCTCCAAGAAATTAACTGCAGCAAACATGACGCTGACCGACGGGAGGTTTCCTAATGTGTTGAGGCTCAAATGGAAGCTCCTTCAGTACAGTAGCCGGCTGAGCTCTGAAGCATGTTGCCTTGCGTTCTTCTTCTATCTCTGCCTGCAACTGTACACAGTCACTCACCATTACTATCAATCGCAGCTGTGGAACATGACAACTAATACTACCGTAAAAAATAAAGTCCTTTCCAAGCCTTAAGGCCCACTGCATGGCGCTGATCTCCGTTTCCTTAGCACTCAGCCAGACACCAATTTTTACACTGTGAGTGCCTGTTTATGTCCCAGCTTTCACAGGTACTCATAGTGCCTATTCATGGAGGGATGGCCAGGCTGAGTAGACCTGAGTAGCTGGTTATGTACCAGAATGGTTTGCCCGTCTGCCAACGATCACCCATTCAAGTACTAACCGGGTCAAGCATTGATTAACTTCGTTGATGCAACCAACGACATTATCTACTAACCCAAACCGCCACTAACTAATTATCAGGGTTGCAAACAACCATGGGTGTTTTTAAAAGTCCAATCCAGTGTTTCAGTTTGTTGACTCATATAAGTTACTGTTCACTCCCTGCAGCATAGAATATAAGGTCAATATTTTAAATGTTTTAATAACTTAGCCATAATAAAATACTTGGTTATCAGTAGAACAAACTAGAAATTTGGGGCAAAGCCCAACGTGAGTCCGCCCGGCGCCCTAAGTGCGACTGGGGGAAATTAGGGGAGGGGCAAAATTTCCCCGGCATCAAAGTCACGTAGCCTGAACTCAAATGCATTGGCATATGCCAAACGCGCATTGTCGAATTAGGGTAGGTCAACATTAGCGCTCATAACTTGGTTCGTAGTGGACAGAATTTCACAATTTTTTTTGTTCAACGCCGAAAGGATCGCTCTCGTCAACGCCGTTTAGATTATGTCATTATCTTTATCGGTTCCAGAGATATTCGCGGACAAACTCGAAAGTTGTCGTAAAACGTAATAAATTTTGGACGTTTCTTGCCCTCCCAAATTTTAAGGGGGGCGATGCCCCCAAATTTCGTACTTGCGTTAACACCCCAACCTAGAGGCACGTCAAGTGCCAAAGTTTCGTCAGGCTATACCCCCTAACTCCGAAGTTATAAGCGCTCCTTTATTGCATTTTAAGCCAATTTTTGACTCCCCTTTGAAAAAAGTTGTAAGGCAGGGCCCCCGCCCTCGGTGGGGGGTTGCGCTAGTAAGACTTGGTGATTCTCTAGCGCGTGTAAAAATTTGGGGGCGCAGCACCCCCTAGGGGCTGAAATATGGTCTTCCGAAAAATGCGACTTAGGGTAGGTCAACATGAGCGCCTATAAATTTGTTAGTAGTGGACGGAATTTCACAAAATTGTTTTTGTTCAATGCACAAAGGATCCTTCTCGTCAACGCCGTTTAGATTTTGTCGCTGTCTTCATCGATTCCAGAGATATTTGCGCTCAAACTCGAAAGTTGTCGTAAAATGTACTAAATTTTGGACGTTTTTTGCCCTCCCAAATTTTAAGGGGGGCGTGGCCCCCAAAAGTTGTACGTGCGTTATCACCCCGACCTAGAGCCGCGTCAAGTGCAAAAGTTTCGTTGGGCTACACCCCCTAACTCCGAAGTTATAAGTGCTCCTTTATTGCATTTTAAGCCAATTTTTGACCCCCCTTTGAAAAAAGTTTTAAGGGGGGTCCCCGTCCCCGGTGGAAGGTGCGCTAGTAAGACTTGGTGATTCTCTAGCGCATGTAAAAATTTAAGGGCGCAGCACCCTCTAGGGGCCGAAATATGGTCTTCCGAAAAATGCGCTTTAGGGGTACGATTTCACGTCTAAATCTTCAAGGTCACTGGACCAAACTTCGCCGTACTTGTTTTGCCAAACGCAGGAGGAATCGCCATAGACGGAATGACTATTTGATTTTGAATATCTTCATCTGTTTCAGAGACATTCGCCGCCGAACTTCGATGTCGTCCGAAATTGGGCTAAATGTTGCATGTTTTTGGCCCCTGAAATTTTTTTGGGGTGTGCGCCCCGAAATTTTGGACTGGCATTATAAAATTGGGCCTAGTACTGACCATCGTGCAAAATATCACGCCGGTAGGCCCACGCATCTCGGAGATTTCGCGAGTGGAAAAAAAAACATCAGGGGTAAAACGTAAGTCCGCTTCGCAAGCTATCGCTTTCGGGCGGACTAATAAATAAAACATCATGCATAAAACATAAGTCCTTCCGAAAACTATCGGCGGACTAAAAAACTGAAATTGGATTAAGTTTGGGGTGGTTTTTCGGATATCAGCCTGAGTGTCTAAACCCTGCTAATTACACAAGTAATTGTTCATTTTCTTGTAAAAAGTAACCAAATTTTAATTGCTAACTTCTCGACAAGGTCATACTGTGAAAATGTGTGTCAAGGTTGACAAAATGCTAAGCATTTAATATATCCTAAGCCATGAAGACTTTTTCCGAAAGAACATGACTGGATAAAAGAAACACTTAGGCTCTACTAACAATAATGCAGACCTAATGTTAGTTGGTGGTGTGGCGTAGTTTGTAACGCGTTTCAGATGAAACGAAGTTACTCTACGCCGGGCCCGGTTAGTACCGCGATGGGTGACTGCCTGTGGGCAGGTAAACCATCTCGGTGCAAAGCCTGCCAGCTAGGTCGACTCAGCCTTCTACCCTCCGTGGCATGGTAAAATGAGTACTAGCGGTGGTCACGCCCATCGCTAGGGGAGAAACGGCGAGTTCTGCGCAACAGTAGCCCCTGTGGCCAGGACTGCTAGTATACTGACCCAGTTGGTTAAAGGCGCTGGCTGTTAACTTGAGCCGACTCAGTTTATGAAACATCAATTTTCAACCAAATAAAAACAAAATAAGGGAATCCTCGATAAAACTACACCAACCTTTTCACCAAGTCTTCTGCCTTTCTCCTGGCCTCTGTAGTCAACGCGCAGGTTATACGGCATTGGCTTAGTGATGTCTAGTGACGGCTTCTTGAACGTGTCGACAAAGTCCATATCAGGCATTGGTTGAGCGTGAAATTGACGAAGCTACAAATATTCAAACACTGCACTTCAAATAAGCCATCTTGTGTTGGTGCAAGTGGTCTAGTGGTTGGTGTCAACTCGTAACTTTTACGTTGCGGTATGATTCTCGCTGCTGGTCATTTGCGAGCAAACTTGAGCAAGTTGCTAACCTACTGTGTGCTCAGGCCAACTCAGCCTCCTACCCTCCATGGGACGGGACCCTCCATAGCTTACGGGCTATGGGGTGAAGGCCTAGTGTGGCAGATTGGGGTGGAACTACGTCTGCTAGCTGCAAACCATGAGTCCAATTGTTCGTTCACACGAGCAATGGATGACCGCATAGTGCGCTGCGATATCATTAGCCCACACCACTTCCGATACTGTCAAAATGCTTCTGGCCACAAGTTTGTCTCATGTAAGAAGCACAATAGGAAGCATTAGACTTTACCCTTTACTTACACTCAAAGTGCAGTGTAGTGAGTATGGTTTATAATCCCGCTCAACACTGTATAGGTCACTTCAGGAATGGTCTTTCCAGGCAGTGCACACAAAATTCACCCTTTACAGAAAAAAACTTGATACTGGTAAAGAACACGCAAAACAGGTCTATATTACCATTAAAACTGTAAGAACTGACCATAGTGAGCATGCATATGTAACAGTAGTGGCAGTTCTTCCCTCTTATCATCTTAGACAGTCATTAGTATCAGAATGTTCTATAGTAAGAGTGAGTGAGTGAGTAGGGTTTTACGTCCCGCCCAACACAGTATATATAAGTCATTTCGGGGACGGCCTTTCCAGTCAATGCATGTACACATGGTAACGGAACAAAAAGTTTAACTTTAAAGCAAGTTTAACCTTTACGAAACACAAAACCTAAAAACAACCTAAAACTAAAATTGTAAAAACTGCCGATTCTGACTGCTCATTAGTGATTGCAATCCAGAGATTGAATTCTCAATCCTGGGATCCGGGATTGAAAAATTTGTAATCCCGGGATCCCGTTTTGGGATTAGGCTTATAGCATAGTCGCTGTTTTGGTATTCATAGTAGACTTATTCCATGCATGAAGATATATGTAGTGGGCCGAAGCATGTTGTTACAAACTTATAATTCTGCTAAATAAATCACATCTTAGTTATCATGTGCTTAATTAAGTCACTAGAACTTTTATGGTGACAACAACTAAGCATTATACAACAATTTGGAGAATCTGTGTTTTATACGGTAGTGCATTGACATGAATTAGGTGAGGTGGACAAGAAGTGTACCTCACATAATTTTATTCTCCTTTCTATCTGTGTGCCAAAAATTATCAAATTTGGTGAAGATTTGACGAAGTTCTGAAAAAAAACAATCTGGGTCATTTATTGGCCCACCCTGTAACAAAAACAAACAAACAGGAGCACGAAAGTCCCACTCCATCAGTTCTCAACAGCTCACTTCTAGGGAAAACAGACAGATGTGGATAACCAGAAATATTGGATAATGGCCAAAAATCAAAACAGACCACTATTAGTAGTAACATAAATACAAGTATTATTGTTACCATATTGGCAGCAATAATGCAGTGCAGCTTCCATTTTGATTTATTATTTAGTAGTTTTAATTCTGCCTTAAGCTGAGTACGGAGCGACGTAACAAAACTTAGTTACCAAACGTTACCTTCTGTTCCTCTTCGATGACACTGTGGACGTGTTCTTCTCGTCTCTGCTTCAGCTCCTGGGTGCGTTCTTCAACGAACGAGAATGGCTCTGTCTCCGCAGTACGATGACGCAGCTTCGGTTTCCACGGGTTGTCAAATGACGGAACTGGGTTAGTAAAACTTGGTTTTTCTTCAACCTCACTATCATCCACCAACTGACCAAAAACAACAATAATAACTAAAGCTGCAGAAATTGTCGAATAATCACAATTAAGCACAAAAATTCAATAATTAAAAAATATTAATCTAAAATTCAAAATTAAGTTGAATCGATAGAAAAAAACATTGTAAAGTACATAAAAATGACACCATGACAAGCATGGGAAATACTCTATTTTCCGAGAAACAGTCTACATTATATTCAGTCTTTAAGAATAGGTTAAAAGCATTCAGCGACTGGATTTTCTCCAACTGTAATCACAATCAACTTTAAATGACTTATAAATCGTTAACTTTTGTAAAGCTAAGTATTAAAAACTGTCATTGCTACCAATCTACTGATAACATATCTAACCAAGCAAGCAACCTAACAAACCACATTATGAATCTTACTCAACTATCTGTCCCATATGGTATCCTAACACAAAAACAAATTTCAGTAAAACCAAAACTGATGTAACGTTCCTCAAGCCAGAAGTAACTGGTGGGTCAATTTTCGACAAAAACGTCACAGATCACACAATTCTTAGCAAATGGCTACACATAAAATTATGTTGGCAATAAGTCAACATATTCTTCTAGACCTGTTGCCAGCTAGTACTAATGTCATCATGCAAATTCCCCCGAAGACGTAACATCCGCAAACAAGAACATGTGTCTGTTAGTACAAAAGTTCTGCATTCGGTCAGATAATGCTGGTGTTAGATAAGCTGCTATGACGAATTATTATCTAAATTATCTAACTATAACCAGTAGCACTTCTACTAGCTGAAATTTCATCAAAAAAAGTAATTAAGTGTGTTGTTTTAACAAAAACACTGGCTATGAATTGTTTTATTAAAAGAAGCATTTCATTTTGATTTGATCATGATGTGATCATCGATGCATTTTTCTTCTTAAAAACGCTACAGTACACAGTGCAGTGTGCACCGTGAGATTTCTGGTGATAGATGCAATTCACAAATTACTGACGCACAACTGACCAGACACTATAATCTACCAACAACGTGCGGTGTACCGAAGCTTTGGACGCTGCTCGCATATTCCTGCGCACGAATTCCGGTGTTTCCGGGACAGTCAACGACGGCTTCTTGACAGGTTTCACACCCTGCAGTACACAGCATAGAATTCTCACACTGACACAACAAATCGGTTTACACTAGAGCTGTTGCGGTGGCGTACACAAGGGGGTCCAGCCCCCCCAATCTCAAACTTTTCTAAAATAGGTATTAAGCACTGAGGAAACAAAAGTTAAAATTGTTGCTACCAGATCTCACACTCAGAGACATCGAAGTTGATTTCGACTGCGCTCCGCAGTCTGCCCCAGACCACGTTGGGAAGCTCACACCAAAAAACGCAGAAAGATTACAAATACCAAATATGAAAAAAGAAAGATTACAAATACCAAGTACCAAAAAAGAAGATTACAAATACCTAACCTAGCCAAAGAACCCCCAGTTATTTGCAAAATCCCATCGTAATTGGTGAAAAAAGAATCCGTAACAAGAAATTTGAGCTAATGCTCACGAGACGTGCAGAAGCCTACAGCAGTTCCAATTCAGTAGTTTAGCTAAAAATTGGGGTGTTCATGCTAAGTTAACATACAAATACCAAATTCTCTATCTGGATCGCATAACGATAGTTTTGTGGCGCCACCTTGTGAATGATAGACTTGTGTCGCAGCCCAAAATCGTAAAAAAATCCATAAAAACCCCTATTTTGGCGTTCAAGGTCATTTATTTCAGCGCCAATCGAGAGCCAGTGTACGACTTCCTATTAGTGATTAATAGTAACCTAGGCCCTATCTCCCACCGTTACTGAGATACAGCAACTTATTGGCCAAAAATCACAAATTTTGCGCACCCCCTCTCATTTAGAGCCCTCGTTTGGGGTGACCCCCTTCAAATTTATAGAATTTATGGTCCCTGAAACTAGAGTCTTCCAGGCAGCCGACGGTGAAGATTTGGTGATCCTAGCTTCTAGCTTGCACCGCTTTTGACTGATCCACCCGAGTGACAGACAGACAAACAAGACGGAATTGCGATGGCTAAGACGCGCTGAAAGCAGTAGCTGCTTTTGCGCATAAAAATGGAGGAATTTCTCACTTAGGAGGTCCAGTGACCTTGACTTCGGGTTGGGTCAAGGGGCAGCGGCACATCATTCTGTGCTACTTATTGAGCTCAGCCGACACACCAGATTTCATTCAAATCAAAAAGCATGCTAAAGCAGCGTACAGAGCAATGTAATTGAACTGAACTGACATGGTTTAGCTTTTGAAAAACTGACCAATCAGCAAGCAGTAATGCATTACAGTAGGCACCATCTAATGATGTTGATGGCCTACGCGAGTATGCTCATGTACGCTTCAACCAATAAGCTCACTCTGCTTGCCTATTGGTCAGTTCATCAAAGACTAAACCATGTCAGTTCAGTTCATGTTACATTGCTCGGTATATACCTTGAAACTTTTGCAAACTGATGGACAACGTAAAAAAAGAGTAAAAAGCAAACCACAAAACAAAGAATGGTGTGGAGGAATGCAAATACCAGTGCACTGACCACAACTCCCTCCAGGATGCCTTTTGGAGCAGGTCTGGCATGGAACTCAGTCGGAAGGTCCAAGACAGTCGACGAGTCCTGGTGGTAAACGCCCGATGACAGCTTGAACGGCTCTATGACAGTTGCCGGCTTGACTGGCACGTGCTTCACTCCGAGCCCACCGTAGCTCTCCAGCACTCGACGGTCCACCGGGTGAGCCTTGAATTGGTGCCTAAAAGCAAACTCTGGCTTAGAAACTTGAAGTTTAAAAGGTTAAATCGACGATTATTATTATTATCATATTTATATTTATATAGCACCGTATGCAGTGCTTCAGCGGTGCTAGATGACAGTCAAACAGGCAGTTCAGAATAATGTTTTCAAGTGTTTCTTAAAAACAGAAGAAAGTAAAGACAGTAGAAAGCTTGACAGAAGGCTATTCCAAATAGTAACAAAAAGAAAGTCTAGAGAAATCAGCCGATAGTCAATAGCACTCTCACAGTTTTGTGACTGATGCAAGCGGTGCTCATCTCTGTTTCCATCACCCCGGGCCAGCCGCAAATGCAAACGCAGCTCAGATATATGGTAGGAAAGCCAGAGCTTCGCATATAATCAGCCGTAACCTTCCCGGCGGTTAGGCCAATAAGCCCAAATTATACCTCGCGGTGACAGAGGAACATGTGCGTGAACAACTTGCCCAAGTGCGTTACCTGACAGTGCACTGGGCTTAGAAACTTCACTGCAAAATACCAACTCTTGATAATTCTGACTATTCAAGATATCAGCCTGATATATTAAACTATCCACTCTGCAAGCCACATTCAAATCAAAATATAATTACGTAAAAAAAAAGAAATGGAGGCATTAAGGCAAAAACAATGATAAACAGAAACATTAACTGCACATGATAAACACTACTCTCACCTACTTGCGCATTAGCGGTTTTGACGACAATGCGCCATATAAATTTACATTTGACATTTGACTTGCTAACTGAATGGGGAGAATGGCCCCTACGAGCCACAAGATGACGCAGAAAACAGTACCCACTCGTGTTTCAACTGCAACAATAATGCTATCATCATATTTGTCACAGAAGTTACGTCGTACACCACACCTGAATGAAAATAACTGCAATTTTCATTATGTTTTCATCTCTAAGCTTGTAAACCACCAGCCACTATGTGTAAGAGTGACTGTTTTATCACTGACCGACTAATCCAAAACTGATGTCATGGCCAATGCAAGCCAAAGCTCATCAGGAAGTAAAGTAGAGATCATAAAAAACACTACGGGCTGCCAAAATCATGCACTTTTAACAAACTAAAGGCAAAACTAAAAACACAAAAATAAACAAAAAAACTAATAAGTCCTAGAATGACCTCAAACATGGAAACGTGGACTTATCAGCTAAATTAATTTAACTTAATTTGGTTCGCTAATGAAAAATGTTTATCGTGTCAGCACTAAGCAACACGAGGACATGAAATCAAGCGTCTTGCGATCCAAAAAACGCAACCATTTTGCAAGCTCTGTGTGCTAGTGCACTGTCTTGCTCGAACATGTGAAATTCCAACTATACCCACAGACACATAAATGCGATCGCTTTGCACGGTTTTGTGGCTGCAACTGTAAAACTTCATCAGCGAACCAAATTTTTCACCACCGGAGCAGGGTAGCGATAGACAGCACCAGTTGAGACAATCAAGCTTGTACCCGTGACACATTATGATGTCAGCATTACGTCATGACTAGCAAAGAATATTTAATCAACCTTGTTGCAATATTTTGAATTAGTATTTCTTCAGCTACAACTGATAAAAAATTTGTGTAAATTTTGAGTGAACTATGAGAAAAACAAAAAGGTGTCCCTTTATAATGAAACACTGTGTATGTAAGCAACTGTTGTTAAAATGATAACCCTGCATTTTGATTCTAGAACATCAGTATGCATTAAAAATAATTTTAACAAATGTATATAACAAATTTATAACAAATGTATAAATATAAAATGAAGAAAAATTCCTGCAACTCACTTTTTCATCTCTTCGACTTCCTCTTGCTCAGCGTCGGCATGACTTTTTGCGGTGACCCTTCTCGTGCGAGATTTTGCCACCAGATTTGGAGTCTTCGGGATAACAAGATCCGGTGGAGCAGCAGTAGCAGCATGAGCAGCTGAACATAAACACGTTTGAGTTTGAAACACAAACATGTTTGAGTTTGATGATGCAAATTCACTCCACAGTTGCACTTGTACTGCTATGTATACCATACTGTCAACGTTCAAAAAAACCCATGCGAAGTAAACTACCAGTAAATCACAGGCTAAACGGTAGTTCAAGCCATGTGTTAACAGTGACTTCTCTTTCCTATGGGAAAGCCAAAAATTCGACCCCAACAGAATCAAAACCCCCGATCTGATTGAGATAAAATTTGGCATGGTTGTCTGAGGCCCCACTGCCACAAAACTGCCACGAATATACACAACCTTATACGGATACCACTTGAAATTGAACAGCCACTGGGCATCATTTTTGATGCTGATATTATGGGTCATTTTTTCAGATTTTCGTGGTGAGCTTTGAAAGACGCATGACTGGTGCAGCAAAGCAGTGTTAGTGCAGTGTGGCCCTTCAAGGTCATCCAAATTCGTCGATTTCTGTGTCAATTAATAGCATTTAGGGGGCTTTCCATTAATAGTAACCTTTATGAAAAAATGACTTAGTGGTTAAGTTAAGATTAATGAGTGAGTGAGTGTGTAGCATTTGACGTCCCACCCGACACAGTGTAGGTCATTTCAGGGACGGCCTTTCAAGACAAAATGCAGACACATAGACATAATAATGGAACAGTAAGTTTAACCTTTACAGAAAAAAATCTAATATGGTGTTACAGCCTGCAGATCCCGAATGTAAAGTCAGGTTAGGTAAGCTAAAAAAGGTAAATACAATAAGCGACTTCACTTTTTGACTCAGATTTTCGCTAAGACTTTCGCCGAGTCTAAACTTCGGTCTAAGTACCTACTTAAGTCAAAAAGTGAAGTGATTTCGCTGAGCAAAAACATGGCGACTAACACGGATAGTTTAGTAAATTAAAACAGTCTGGTACCAAAAATAAACGCCGTAATGACGGAAGATGTTACATAATTATGTCATTTGCATGAGTGGTACAATTAAATATGCAAGTCCAAGCATAACTGGTCGATTTATTTCCTGTTAGGTTTAATAGTTTTCAACCATTTTTAATCGTTTATTAGAACTTTGGTCTAAGTACAGACTTTAGCGTTCAGCTTTAGCTTTGGCTCAGCGAAAGTCTAAGCAAAAAGTGAAGTCGCCCAAAGGTACTGACCTACTTTGGACCGGAAGCGTTCCGGGGTCTTCGTGGTAAAGCGCAGAACTTTTTCACCCAGCGGTGTGTCAAATCTGTACTGCGGTTGCTGCATCTTCACATCTTCTTCGCGCTTTCGCTTCTTCTCCTGCGCCAGGTTGAACGGCTTTGGGCGAGTGCAGCGATTTCTCGGTGCTTTCTGGCCACAAATACACCAACTGCTATGTTACCGACTGGCAC
>Ga0209367_1004848_pt1 | contig 18668 bp, 10 predicted proteins | sample WorMetLIZISLAND2_FD_187412 | JGI IMG/M metagenome (GOLD analysis project Ga0209367, IMG submission 187412) | Marine gutless worms symbiont microbial communities from Max Planck institute for Marine Microbiology, Germany - Olavius geniculatus... ... | reverse complement strand
ACAGGCGAAGCTTAGGGTTAGGCTTAGGTTTAGAGTTAGGGTTAGGGTTAGAGTTAGGATTAGGGTTAGGGTTAACTGACCGCATGCACGCTTTGGCCCGTATAGGCAGTAAGTTGACTGTGTATTTTGTTTAGGCGGCTAAACTGCATGTTTACCTTTAATTAATATAAAGAAATCATCATAACAAGAATGCGTTTTGGAATTTGTTTGACAAATGATTACTTACAAAGAATTAACACAGCAGCATCTGATGTATGTGATGTATGTAATGAATGTGTGGAAACTTTGGAACATATTTTACTAGGATGTGCTAAAAGTATTTTGTGTTGCAAAATACTGAATGCTTGTACTGCTTTAAATGCTATTCCGCAGTTGGAAATTATTTTAAAAAACCCCGACATTCTCGAAGTAGTTTACGCAAATATAAAACGTAAAATATAGTGTAGTTGAATTTATGTTACCATTTCATATTACGCATCTTGTATTTGCAGATTTCGTTTGTGACATTTTGAGCAAAAATACTTCGATTGTGTTAGTTTTACGTTAAGTCAGTATGTGTTTTGCAGAGATGTTAGTTAAGATGTGCTTGCCGGACGTTGTTTGCTATATATTGTAACTGACATTTGTCGACGTCGCTCATCATCGTCGTTATGAGCAGCGACGTTAAAATTAAAATACATACACATACTGTTTATTATTTGCTTGCAAATTTGCTAGTAACGTCGTCTCATCGAGAATTTTATCTGGTTTGCCGTGGATATGAAATTTGCCATCCATATCTATATCCATATCCACAGATTTTCCGTGGATATCCATGGATATCCATGGATATATATCCATATCCACAGACGTCTATCGTACTTACATAATTAGTAATATATTTAATATTTTCTATTGCTTGTTACGATAAACAGCATGTTTGTGCCTATATGCAACCGTTTTCACGCTACACCAGCCAATGGCGGTAAAATAACCACTTTTAGGAAAGGGGGGGTGGCCGTCTTTGTCGCAAACCTGTGCAGGCTTTCTTGAACCTAAGGGGTCGGGACTTGGACAGCTAAAATCTACGTTCAATGATAAAAATTACATACAGGTTGTCTTAATATATCTCCAGCGATTCCGTCGCAATTCACTGTTAAAATGTGCGCTGCAGTCAACAATTGCAAAAAATTTAACAAAATCCTTCTTTTGGTTGTTCAAGGTCGTTCAAGGTCATTGATGTTGGCAAATCTAATAAGCCCGTCACCAGTGCGTGTTATGATATGCAGCAAGTCTGTACCTACCTGCAACCGTTTTCACGCTATTAAAGCCATCAGTGGCAAAATGACGTCTTTTCAGAGGGGGTACCCTTCTTTGACGCCCTCGTTCGAGGGGAACCCTCTCACCCACGGCACAAAATTTTGTCACGATAAACTAGAGTCCTTGGGGCAGCCCGTAGTGAAGATCTCGTGATTCTAGCTTTCGTCGTTTTGACACAATACCGCAGTGTACGGACGGACGGACAGACATACGGACGGACGCCTTGGCGATGGCTAAGACGCGCTTAGCACTACGTGCTGTCGCGCGTAATTAATCGCAAGCAATTTTCGTACTCAGATATCTTTTAAATGGCCTTCACAACAATGTGGACAAAAAGCGTGTTTCGCCGTCGGCTGACAACGTCAACAAACTGGTCAGCTTAAACAATTCGCTGAAATGCAAATAACTCTTGAATTACTTGAATTTTGTTTCATTTCGTAGCTGACTCGTGAGCAACATTTTCCTTTTTATAATATCATTCACGTGATTATCATATGTAGGCTATGTAAGATGTTATCTGTTGTGGTGGCGTATTTTACTATTTTTGTACATGTAGCAATAATTGTGCGATGAATGATTATATTTACCGCACGCTTACCGACGGCGTGTAAGCAAAGAGTTGCGTGGGCGCTTTTTGTTAATGTTGCTGCTATTACTCAGTTATGAGCAAAAAACTAACTGTAGAAATATAGTTAACTATGCCCAAAAGGCTATGTTTTTGTCGGACTTTGTTTGTTTGTCTGTTTGTCTGTGTGTGAGCAAGATAACTGGAAAAGTTATGGACGGATCTTTCTGAAATTTTGAGGGTATGTCGGGCATGGCATAAGCTACCAGCGTTTCAATTTTGGGCGTGATCTGGCAGGAATCTTGGATTCTGTTTTCGTTACCATTGCGTTAAAGGAAGCATAAGGGAACCGCTGGCAAAGCGAAGATGGTAACGTCACCTGGCGAATAGCTTTGCCTTGGCGGAGGTACCTGCGGGCTACGACTGCTTTTCTAGTTGATGTTGTTTTTGGTTAGAACAATTTTGATTATTGAGTAATCTGGTCAGCTGATATTTCACTTTCGAATCATGTCAACTTTTAGGCATAACACCAAAGTCTGCCGCCCAAGGAACCGCCCAAGATGTGCGTTTTTAGATGATATAATGCTACTCAAGATGTCATAAACGAGTTCAGAAGTTTGGACCGTGTGCAGGCACAGAAATTAGGCCTAACCGCAATCTGAGTGGACAGCCGTGCGCGCATGCGCAAAGTCGATAACACCATGCTTGTGCGATTACTCTCGATTAATCGCGATTAAAATTTTTAATCGATCAGCAGTCCTAGTGTCTATTGATGTTTTACTTTTCGACGCGCCGTCCCGTATAAGCTACACTGTGTGGGCCTAAGTAGAACAGTTATCAGGAAATGATTGCCAACACAGGTCTGTCTATACACGTAACAGCAATAATATTTATGACATTGTCGTCTAGAATCAGAAGCGTGGCCGGAGTAAAGGCAAAATTATTTATTATCAACAGCAGTCTTGTGAAAAGTCATCAGACTCAGCTTGCAAGAAAGGCGCACGTACCTATAGGCCCTAGACATTCACACGGTCGTGTCACACTGCAGTACATTCACTTCCTTGTTGACTATGGCGTTTAGTTTTCCGTTGATTTTTGTTATAACAAGGCAAAATTTTACTGGTCTTTTAGTACAATATTCCACAAAGTTTCTGACACATTTGATGAGTTAATTACACTGCACCTATAAGCTTCGTTATTTTCTGCGGTAGACCATACAATCCACGCTACTTAATGTATGCTGTTACACTATACATGATGTGCTGTTTATCTGTCATTATTGCGTAGTTTGCGTAACGTGCTGTTTTTCATAATCATAACATTGTTGGTAAAATTTAAATTAATTTTTTTATCTGTTCAGCTACCGATAGGCCTATAGTAGACCTATGTCATTAGATAGATGCGTTGTTATTCGCTGGATAAAATCCTTCTCTAGCAAATCGCCACACTACAGTGACTGTATGACTATTTCTGTAAGAACTATATCATCAATCTTATAGGATGTTAACACGATCCAGGAAACGCCCAGCAAACTTCCTGCTAACGTCCAGCATTAGCACGTGTATTTTGAATACATTTGCTGGACGTTTGCTGGATCGTGTAAACACCCCATTAAAGACAGAACTGCATAGGCTCACGTCTCTTTCTTTGTTGCTCGCTGCTTATATGATATTTGTTTGTTTGTTTTTTTTTTAAATTTTTTATTGCCTGTTAAGTTTGTTTTTATAGACATGCTACAGCTATAGGCCTACTGTAGATCATCTATGGTACTATGTGTCGTTTGTTGTCTGTCTGTCGTCTGTTTGTCTGGAATGAATGTGTTGTGGCTAACCGTTAATGCTTAAGGAAAAAAAAACTGTTTACACGAATAATTACAGTCATGCGTCCTAAACTTATGCATGCAAAATTTAGCGATCTAATGCAAGGAAAACATTTTTTTAACATTGGGGTTGAACAGAGGGGGTAGGAAAAATATGCGTTTTAATGGAAAACTGGCCATATCTAGGAAAATGTGAAAGATTGGGCCTAGGTTGTTGTTGAGCACTAATAGAAAGTTGCATATTAGCTTTCAAATGACATAAAATCAACGACCTTGGATTGCTTGAAAGTCAGTACTGCAACAGGAACTGTATGGACCATAGTGCGTCTTTCCTAGCGATAACTGACATATCTTGTTTTGGTTAATAATTGTACTGTTACTGGCTGCCGAAATAAAACTTATTGTTGACTAAGGGTAGGGTAAAATTGCACGTAGAGACAAAGGTATGTCACCATGTATAATATGGTGCTACATAGGCCTATTTGTATAAAACTTTAACTGGAAGCGACTAGAGCTCTGAAACATTCGCAGAGACTGCTGCTGGCATTTGGCGAACACAGCGGATTTCGTCAGAATTTGTTTATTATTTTTGAGTTATATTGCATACAGTCGGACCTGGCGACCCAAAAACATTTTAATTTACCTCCGTAACGGAGATGACTATAATGTTGCGTCTTCGACAGCAAGTTTAGGCACATAAAAGCGATCTGCTATCCACAGAAATGCAGAACGTATGAAGGTTTAGGCCTATGCGTATAAAAATAACAACAACCACAATGATTATTATATTCGCCAATCACATTTTATACGCGGGTAGAAATCTGGAAACGAAAACAGAAAGAAAGTTTAAAGTAACGAAGTAATAGTTTTGTAGGCTACTGTACAACGTGAATCTGCATTGAAGAACAGAGTAAGAAGTTAGAAAACACGCGAAAAAAACAACGCAGCACAGCACTAAATCGCCGAGGTGTGTTTGTTTAAACGAAATAAATAACAACGCAGTTAAAACGTTTGGCAAACTGACGCTTTACAGGGTTCGTGTGACATTATGCTTAAACTTGAATTAAACTTGAACTAAACCGAACTGAATTGACATGGTTTAAGGTTTTGATAAACTGGCCAATTTGCAAGCAGTAATGCATTACAGTTCTGTAGGCACCATCTAACAGCTTCGGTGACTACGTGACTACCCACACGTACGCGTCAATCAATGACATATGGGTTTGCCACGTTGCCCACTGGTCAGTTTGTGTCAAAGAAAAAGGCTTCCATCCGCCTTAACGCCAAGGAGCAAACTTCTTGCCAAGTCATTCCAACATCTTTCTTCCACTATTTTTCCTCGTTTTCTCTTCTTTTCTATTTCACTCTCCCTCTAAAAATGTCTTAAGGCATTTGGAGGAGATTTGTGTGACTTTTTTTGCTATGGCGGACTTTCGCTATAGCGGGCCATTATCTTAGTTTTGACACAAAGACTAACCGGTGGGCAACATGGCAAACCCACATGTCATTGGTTGACGCGTACTGAAGCATGTCAGTTTAGTTCAATCCAGTTACGTCGTTCTGTACGCGCCGTAACGCACACGAGCTGAAACTAGACGATTTGCCACATATGCAATGATTGTAGTTCTGGCCTGGTGAATAAAGCCTAAACAGTAATTATTCCTGCATTTCCAGTTGCAGTCCGGCGAAAAAGTAAAAATAGGATGATTGTTTCAACTTTTATTATTTTTTTTTTCATTCCATAATATTCTCCCCAATATATAATTCACGAAAACAAAATGACATAATGAACTATACCCACAAGAAATAAAGAAAAGTTACTGCAACACGACAGACTATATGCAAACAAGCTTGTTTGAATCAAACTTTTAAATCAAACAAAAACTGCACTAATATATTTGAGGGACTCAAAAAAAATTACGGATGAATGGTTTTTAAAAAAACGGACATACCGGCTAGTCAGCAACTGAAAGCATAATTTTCTGCTTACCAAAGACACGTTCAGCGATCCGTATAAAACAAATAATAAATAAAAGTTTCGCGAAAAGATATTAAATAAGCACTCACTCAGTTTGTGCACACATTTATAAATCTACCGTCATAACGTCTGGTTGAATTCACAAAACGTCGAAATTATTAACGAATAAGAACGTAGATGCACACAATGAATGGAAACATTAAAAATAGCAGCAGACAGAATGATGGAAGTACATTCCTACTTGACCGACTAATTCACCCATCGACTAAACAGCAAAAATTTAACTAAATCTACTATTAGGCGGCATCGCTGTAAGCGATTCTGCCTGCTGCGACATATTTTTTTTCGTACCGTCGTCTGTCTGTCTGTCGTCTGTCACATTCGTCCACTTTACTTAAACTGTTCGACAGATTTAAATGCTATTTAACAAGTCCAGTGACACGTTGTGTTACATGAGGATCCCTGATCCCCAAGGAAAGAAAAAAAGTTTGGGGGTTGGACTCTCAGCCGAAACATGCAATTGCAAGTTGCTACTGTCTCTCGGCAAATACGAACAAAGATTTGGCGATTCCGCTTATTAGCAATATTTTTCGGTTTTTGTTATTTATTTCGATAAAGGTATTAACGCTATTTACGCAGAATAAACCGTAACGTAATAATGTATAGGCCTACGTTTGCTACGTTAGTGAGAAGACCTTGAACTTTTGACCCCAGAACGTGACTGCTAGGCCTACTTCCGTGTCCTGTTTGGCAAAAATCTACCACTGCACATATACAGCTATCGTAAAGGTAACATTACAGACAGGTAGACAGACGGACGGACAGACAGACGACATAAAAGCTATACTAAATCGCTTAACGGTGACAGACGCATAAAAATAGGTCTACGTCATTTGCCCAATTTGGAGAACATGGCATTTGGAAGCCGGCTTGCAATAACTGTCAAATACTATAATAGGCCTACTGATCAGACGCTGGACTTATTCTAGCAAAACCCGTGTGAATCAACATAGCGACTCGATAGGCCTCTACCAATCCCTAGAAAAGTAGTGGACGTAAACTCGTCAGTAATTGGGCCACCATTGATTATATAAGTAGCATTGCGGGTCTTGCTTGTCTGTCCGTCTGTCCGTCTGTCCATCCGTCTGTCCGTCACTGCCTCAAGTATGGGTTTGTACTTTGTAAGTCTAGCCTAACTCGAGAACGAAAAAGTGCAGAAAAGAAAACCGCCGAATTGGGCTGACTTACTTTTCTGCGCAAAAATGAGCGAGACAGTAATTAACAAAGTATTTGTCGGTAAAAGTTAGGAAATATAGTCGATAGACTTATTCATTATAAAAAGGGCTGCACTAAAATGCCCCGACATAGGTCAAGAGTCTGCGGATGATCGCGCATAGCGAAGCGAAAGAAAGAAAAGAAACGATAATGCGAAACAGTGTTGTCGGTCGGTCGTTTGGTCGAGCGACTGTTGCACGCGTGGTCGAGCGTTGATTCGCCAGGTGGCTCCAGGCGTGTGGTTAGCTCTGTGTGTACAGTCTGAGTGTACATGTATGTAGCTCATAGGATGTCTACGTGTGCGGAAAAAACGTCGCAAACGACAAAAACAGGGAAAACGGGATAGGTAAAATGCAGCTGCTAATCAACTCGGTTTGGCAGCGCCATCCCAGGATACGATACGATACGACAACGACAAAAATTTCACTTGAAAAATGACAGACAAGCTGTCGGTTTAATCTAGCACGAAAGCTAAAAAAACGAAACTGATTTAAATAAAAAAAATGAAAAAGAGAGAAACAAAAGTAGAAATAAACCTACAACAGCGGCGTCTTGTGCGATAGTGCGACGGCGCTGCCAAACACGAGTTGATGGTCAGCTGGACTGTACGTAGCCGGTAGCCCCGCCCGCCCGGTTTCTGTCGCATACGACGTTTTGTCGCACCACAAACTCCTTCTAAGCAGCAAACAGGCAAGCTGGGCGGCTCACTCATTGCCCGAACATGCTAGTCCAGAGGTGCATGAATTCGGTCTTGTCGAGGCTTCCGTCCTTGTTGACGTCGAACATGTCGACCGTGTACCGCGCCATCTCCGCGTCGAATCCCAGCCGCTCCTGAAGAATCGACGCGATCTCGTCCGGTGTCAAGACTCCGTTACCGTCCGTGTCCAGCCGGTCGAAACAGCTCGCTATGTCGTCATTGCTGCACCAACACACATACAGCGACTAAGTAAGTAAAGTAACTCAGCCTTCTATCCTCCGGCGTAGATAAATCGAGCGCCATTGCCACCAGCCTGTCTGGTTAGGATTAAGGCTGGGAGCATTCAACTTCACCTGCGCTGCGTGTGGTGGCAGGTAATAAATTAATAATGTGTGGTCTCATACGAAAGCTTTGCGATGTGTTTCCCGTAAAGAGCTAAATACAAGCTTTAACCATTTATAGTGCACAAAATATCCAACTGAGTTGGCCTTATCTGCCTTATTTTACTAAATTAAACAATCGCCAAAACTTTCAAGACACAGGCTGGAAGGTGAGCCGTAAATTCCACCCGAGGTGTTTTTAAAGCGACAAAAATTTAAATGAACTAAAACGAAATGAACTGCATCGCGCTTTCCATTTTAGTTTATTTTATTTCTGTCACCCGCAGCTTGAAAAGTGAGAACATGAGGCTGAAAAGTCTTAGAAAAGAAATGAGTTTTGAGGCAAGAATGATAAAAAAACAGGTTGATAGTATCAAAGGATGAGGATTGAGTCTCTCTCAGGCCAAATCAGCCGCCTGCCCTCCGTGGGACGGGAAATGAGTAGTAGCTTACGGGCTACGGGGTGAAGGCCTAGTGTGGCTGATTGGGGCAGTGGTATGTCTGCTTGCTGCAAACCGCGGGTCCAGTTGTTCGTTGACGCGAGCAATGGATAGACGCATAGTGCGCTGCGGCATCATTAGCTCATGCCAATCAGCTGCCACTTCCAAGATTGTAAAGCGCTTCTGGTCGTGAGCCCGTCTCATGTAAGAAGCGCTATATCAAGTACTGGATTTTACTTTTTTTACTTTATGTATGATGTAGCCGATTGATTTGAAACACGGAGAGAATGAGGAGACATCAGATTGTCTCAATGTACAGGGTGGTCTTCGCATCAAATATTGACTTTAGTCATGTAAAGAATTTCTTTCGGAACATTTCTGCTGAAAACCACTTCACTCTACACGTAAGGTTGCAAAATTATGGTGTCATTAACTTTGTGCCGTTTTTTGGACCACCCTGTAGACTCAATCCGGTTAATATCGAGTCAATGATTTCAACTGATGTCTGCTTCTTAACAAAGCTGGTTAAATTGTATGAATGTATATCACGGATAGCATTATAAAAGATGCGCAGACTGAAGACGTAAAAAATATTACCGACTTTATCGCCAATTTGCGGTGGCGGAGAAAGGCATACCAAAGTTCTTTTGCACGATTACTTTCAGTGTGCAGATTCACAAATATGCCCCTTGAAATGCTTAGCAAATAACTAGGCCTAGCTGCTTATAAGACGCGTATACTTATTTTTAAATAGTTAGTTTTTATTAGCTCTCTTTTATCTTAGTGTTTTCAAGTTTATTTTGGCTATGACGCATTATTCATCAGAAAAAAATACGCAGTGATCGACTGGCTGTGAAATGTAACCGCAGCATAAGTAACGCTTTATGTATGCTGTGATGTAACAGAGAATAAAGATGCCGCAGCAAATGATTTCGGTGTTTAGACGATTGCAGTCACAGCGTGTCGAAATGACGCTAAATTGGTTTCACATCATTTTATCGAATCGGTGCTCAAAATCGATGGAACCCATTATTACTGTGACTTGCTTCTGTCATAACAGCTGCTGCTTGCCATACTTCAAGTCTCTCTCTGGCGATTCCGTATTTCGGCAAGACACGAAATTAACACTCATGCCCCACTTGCTTCGATTTGTTCTACAAACTGCATGCTGTAGGCTACGACATTGCTCAACTCCTCGAATTTGAGCATTATCAGAGAAAAGTCGTACAACTAGTACACAATGAACATCGAAGACCTGCAACAAAAGCTATACTTTAACATATTGACGTACGATGTTGTAAGACTTCTTGTCTCACAAATCTGCATAGAAAAGCACCTCCAGCGTCACCTCGCCGATCACATCACTACAGATATCGAAGTGGCATCTCGACATCGATTACGTTCTGCCAACGGACACCGGCTCATTGTACCGCGCTGTCGACTCAGGACACGCGCGGCCTTTCCCATGTTTTCAAGTCGCTGGTCCGACGGTCTGGAACAGACTCACTGCCAGATGAGCTCAGAGATCCGGCGTGTGGTACTGACAGTTTCAAACAGTCGAAAAACAACCTTAAATTTTCTAGTAGTGTAACTAGCGCAATACCGATTAATTTGAACGTTATTCGCTAAATAAGTTGAATCACATTTTTCTTAACTTATTTATTTAAATCGAAACAGTGACGTTTTGTCATCACAGGGCTGCTGTAGGCTACAATAGAGTGTTGCTGGCTTCCTGCACTGTACGTTGTACGACATGTATTGCTAATCCTTGGAGAGTCGATCTTTTGCTCGGGCCGATTATAATCGTTATGTAGTGTCCTCGACGGATATACGCAGCGTCAGTGAAGGGATTAGCAAGTTCCAAAGGGAATTCGACAGACGGCTGTCTGACTGTCCGGAGGAGGTCCCAAGACGACATCGGACCGTCCGTCCGTTCGAGCGTCCGACACTTTTTGCATCAATCAGCTACGTTCACGTTCGCCCGCCCAGCTGCGCTCGCAGCTGCCGATGTTACCACACAAAAAGAGTAAAATAAACTCGGATTGTATGACAAATAAACCCAGAAAACTCGGATGCTGATAATTAACTCTGCGATAGGCTATTAACACCAATGAATGTACAAAACACCAGTTTATACACTTGCTAACGGCAACATTACAGAACTCGCACATCGAAAACAGCAAGAATCACATAAGGTGATATTGCCCGCATCGCACTAGCTGTGTGTCAATGTACTGATGAAGTTATGACCGTGTAATTTTCCCCATAGGCGCCGTTGTAATTTATTTGATTTTTGCGAATAAATACGTTAAGTATTAAATGTTAATTTTCTAACCTTAAAAAGACACTTCTTTGTGCAGAACCGCATCGTTTGACGTATTAAGCATAAAAATTCCTTGAGAGGTCTGACTTGTAGGTGAGTTGAAAAAAGGCATATATAAATAACAGTTTTTGCGTATAATTCACCGATTTGCCTAGAAGCCCCCCATGAAGGGATTTGCATAAAAGTTTGCATGAGGTGTCACCTAGCCGACGCAATCAACCGTGCCAAATTTCATTTCAATCGGTTTAGGGGTTCTGATTCTGTGGGGGTCGAATTTTTGGCTTTCCCATAGGAAAGAGAAGTCGCCGTTAACACTGGGCTTGAACTACCGTTTAGCCTGTGATTATGTAGCAACACGGTTGCTGTTTGAACCCGTTTGACGAAAGTACGCGGACAATTTCAAAGTTTTCAACATTGAATACAATTTCGGAAAACTATAATTGGGTATTAAGTTAGACATAAAAAAGCTTTGCATTTTATTGTTTATAAGGGTTGCTTTTGAAACAAAATCTATCAAAACAGACTTTTACAAACCAATTTTCCAACCATGGAAAATATGCATAAGACTCAGATAAGAATTTGTCAGATTACAAAATGGTTTCAATTGTCACACGTGTCGGTGTTTCAATAAAATCGTAATAAATGACACCATCTATATGAAACGCAGATTACGACAGGTCTGGACTTTGGCCACAAATATCCAGAAACCCAGATAACGCCCAAAACTCAGTTCTAGTGGAAAAACCCCAGACATGGCAACACACTTCACGATGTTTTCTTGTCGGCGAATCCCACTGTATGCATACCAAAATGGTGCTAGTAGCAGTTAAGACTTATCGCTTTGACTTGACTGCATTTTTTGCTTCTGGTATCTTCGATGTGGCATTGTCGCAGGCTGTGTTTTCGACCCTTCTGCGCAGTAGAGGTGAATTTAACGATATGCGCTATGCGCTATATAAATTCACATTTTACTTACTTACTTACTTCTCATAACTGTTATTACCCCGCCACACTGGACAATATTGCAAACTACTTAAAATGGCCGTTTACGAGAGTCATGCCAAATGTTTCCGGTCTAGTACATTAGACAATAATATATTCACAATCTATACATCGGTGAAACGTGCATCCTTTGCGAAGTCTAATAAGGTTGCTGCAGATACGACGTCATTGTAATTAATGACGTCATGTCGTGAATCATGTCTGGAACCAAATCAGATAGTATACTCTTTGGCACATCTCATCGGTTAAAACCATGTCTAGTCTCACTTATGTTGATATAGCAGACTCAGTAATTCAACTTTCAGATACCATCAAAATTCTTGGAGTTACTCCATAAACTCCAGCCTTACAATGGGCCCCACACACAAAGGCTTTGTCTAAATCTTGCTTTTACCATTTACGATCTTTCAAACAAATTCGTTTCTTTATGGATTATCCCATGGCCGTCTCCGTTGCTTCTGCTTTGATGTCATCACGACTTGATTGCGTCAACAGTTGTGTTAGTCGCCTGCCCACAAAACATATTGCCCGTCTACAGCGAGTGCAGCATGCACTTGCTAGAGTTGTCACGCTGCAGTCCACTCGTTTTTCTCTTCTTACATCCACCAACCTTCTGGAACAGCTTTATTGGCTTCCTATCGAATGGCGAATCAGGTTCAAGCTTGCTTCTTCTACCTATAAAGCTATAGGGCCTACATACCGCCTGGCAGTCAGGAATTTGCAACTGCAAGCCAAATTTTTTTGGCCTTCCATGACCATCGAGGCCCGGGGGTCTCCAATGCCTAGGGGTAAACCTGTAAGCGACTCACCAACCATTTTCTCGCTCGCTCGTGGGTAAATCTCGCTCGCTTTTCTCGCTCAGCGAGACAAGCGAGAAATTGTTAAGTTCCGTCGGACAGTTCGTATGTGGTTGCTTAAAATTTTGCAAAATACGACAGTGGATTACTATTTTGTCTCACCTTGTGGATTAAGTAGTTTTTTATTTCATATTTTTTTTGCAGGAAATGTGATCTCCATTAAATCACGTCGAAGTCGATTCCATAGTTGCCGTAGACCTATACTTTAGGCCTACATGCGAATGTGTGATACCCAAGGTGAAAATGATGGAAGTCTCCTTAAACCTAGGGGTTAATACTTAAACTGCCAAATTTTTGTTTAATGCTAAAAATTTCATAACTTGCGCATGTTGCCTTTCGATATGTTCGCCGGAGCCTATAGTTGTCTAAAAACGCCAAAAATCACCAAGGGTCGACTGTTCTATTCACGGGTTACGGTTGACAACAATATTAACTCGGAACTCGGGGACTTATCCGGATTAACAGGTGGCGCTTTGTTTCACGCCAAAATTCGGCGTGGAACAATGCGCGCGAGATTAACCCGAGAGGTTAAGTTAATTTCTGGTTAGCAAACCCGTGAGTCAACCTAAGCATTGAACAATCGATCTCAAACCCTTTATTTTGGGGTTTCAAGATCGTTCAAAGTCATTGATTTTTGTGTAAATCGAAAAACTTATGGGACTTCCTATTAGTGATCAATATTAAACTCGGCCATCTTGCACCGTTTATGAGATACAGCGACTCATATTTGGCTCAAAATTGCCAATGTTTCGCACCTTGCTCAAGTACTCATTTAACGCACTCGATCGGGATGACCCCTATAGAATTTCTGGAAAAGCTCTCGAATCCTAGAAGTAGGTACAGAGGATAATTTGTAGCAGCCAACGATGAAAATTTCGTAATCCTAGCTTGCAGCGTTTTGATACAATGGTACCGTGTAATGACGGACGGACAGACAGACAAACAAACGCCTCGACGATAGCTAAGACGCACGCACGAAGCATTACATAATGTCGCGCGTAAAAAAAATCATGCGCCGTTTTAAATTTCGCTCGCTTGGACTCGCTCGTATGTATTGTCGCTCGCTCACGGGAAAAATCTCGCTCGCTCTCGCTCGTCCCGTTTCTCTCTCGCTAGCTACTGCTCGCTCTCGCTCTCGCTTACAGGTCTACCTAGGGCCTCGTTGTTGTTGTTGTTGTTGTTGTTGTTGTAGCCCGCCTTCCACGGAGACCCACGGGCCTCGGCTGGTCCACAGAGCCGAAAACCCAATGTCGAGATAGAGGGGGAGAGTGTCGACGGACTTTGCAACCACATCGTTTGGATGCAGCTGTCGGATCCACCTCTTGAATAGTGGCGTAGCCAAGGGGGCCCAGGCCCCCAATCCCCCAGACACAACATGAGCATACGTATAGACTGCACAGAATTTGCCAATTTGGTCAGTTTATTTTCAGAAAAACAATTAAAATTGTTGCCACTAGATCACACCTTTTAAAGCTAAACTGCAACAAATTTGATCTCGGCTGGGCCTCTGCCACAGACCCTGATGGGGGAGCTCACAGCGCTCCCCCAGACCCTCCAGCTGGATTTTAGGGGATCCTACTTCTAAGGACATGGAGAGGAAAGGGTGGGCACGGAAAGGGAGGGAGGGGTAACAGAGGAAGAGCGGTAAAGGAAGGGGAGGAGTAAAAAGAGGAGGGCGGGAAGAAAAGGGACAAAAGTTGAAAGGGGAGAAGAGAAGAAGGAAAACGAGGCTCCCAATTTAAATTTCTGGCTACACCACTGCTCTTGAAGGCTCCGTCTTGAGATCCTCGTCGGCCACTGCACCGCGGCTGCCGATCCGTTAGATCCGCCCCTGTCAAAATAGTATTAATAACAGGCATGCCCACAAAAAAGTTGTTGGATGGGCTACGTACTAAATCTGGAGCTATTTTTACTGAATCCGATTTGGCCTGCGAACTAGTGCGCAGTCTTTCCGGCATTACGTCCCATAAATTGTTATTTAATCGACGTAAGAGACTTTCTAATAAATAATTCAATTACAAAGTGCACTCACTATCCGTCTTGTCAATGATGGTAATGGTCACGCCAATGGAAAACAAGAAATATTATTAGACTGCGACCACTCTAATGTATTCCTCGTGCGCACCATTTTGTTCTGTATTCTTTTAAGAGCTTTTTTCGTTCCTTTCGGCTTGTATTAGCGACCCGGCATCTAATTGAGACCCTTTTAATATTATACTAATAGTGACTAGCGTCAAGGTCGTTATTGGAAATTGTTTCTCCGAAGTTCATAAAATATTGCCCGATTTTAGGAACTGAGAGGAAAAAAATTTTCAATAATGGTCGATAACGTTAGTTGCCATTTGTCTTGTTATAGGCTACCTCAACGGATGTGTCTCTCTGGCACCGTTACGGAGATATGGCGCCTCAGAGATAATGGGGTCACGACCTTGACCTTTTGGGGTCTCGTGACATCATCGGTCACGTGACCATTCGACTCCCGGCGGTCGACTTCTTATGAGTGGTCCATAGTGATCATGCGTTTACTAGCACCGTTATAGAGATATGGACGTTTGAAGTTCTTCAATGAAAGCTCTTCCAGATACAGAGGTCGGTCGTCGGTCGGTCGGTCCTCAATATTACACTGATCTCATACCTCCTCTTCGCTACCTTAGGAACGTAGCGTGCGAAGAGTAAAAATAGTAGCCTTACCCCCCTCCCGGCCACAACACCTGCTGATGGCGTCGGTCAGCACCTTCTAGGAGGCGCTCGATAAATTTCCGTTTCGATAACTAAGCCTTCGAGTATAATGTATACAGACACGTAGGACATGTAGCGCCCTTGCATCAGGTTCCGGTGAATTAGAAATCGTCGTTGCCATTGCTATTATTATCTCTGGCAAGTTACGCCTAACGCAGTGAACGGTTGAGATAATGTGTTCGTCGGATTTTTTGTCGTTCGTTCTGTCGGTCTATACGCAGTGACGTGACATCATAATGACGTTATTACGTCACCATTACGTCATCTATTGTCTGTGACGTCAACAACAGCAACACCGGCAGCAGATCTCGCTCTATACTACAAACTGTTAAGTATAGTTTATAACACGCTCTACGGTGTATTATGCGAGTATAATGAAACAAAGTAGGCTACAGAGTAGACGATGGCAAAACTTACTTATTTCATGGCCATGATCGACGGCGTGTTCTGCCTGGTCGCAGGTGCGGTATACAAATGCAAGACGCTGTCAGTCGTTACGTTTGAGTTGAGTGAAATTATGGGCATTTACAGTATTCCAGACACTATAATAAAAGATTGATTGAATATAACTAAGCAGGTCATAAATCAAAAAGTTAATTATTTTAACTAACAAACCCGCAATATGCGTTTATATAATTATTTTGTAAACAAAATTACTCTTACGAGTGCTTTTTATTTAGTTATCGATAAGTGCAGATAAGACGTCCTCACGTGGCTTTGGCCTCGGCGTAGAATCCGGCGAACTCTTCGATGTCGAGTCGGCCGTTGCCGTCTCGGTCAAAATTCCTCAGCAACAACGTCACTCGCGACGCCGGGAAGCTGAACGGTGGACTCTGCAGAATGCTGGCCACTTCAGATGACTCTATCGACAATCTTCCAGGATTATTCACAGACTTCCAGTCTTCACAGACTGACTCTGACGTTACGAAGTTGACTCTGACGTTATGGGAGAACTATGACGTCATGAAGTGTACTTTCCATGACGGCGGAGAACGCAGGATGATGGAAGCCTCCTATGCACAGTCTTCCAGTCGTCACGGCGTGGACGGACTCTGCATGGAAACAGAAAAGCTGAATCTTAACGCTGTAGGTGAAAGGTTAAAGTCCCGAGAAGCTGAACGGTGGGCTCTGCAGAATGCAGGAAGCTTCCTGTAGAGTGATGTATCCGTCGCCGTCAGAGTCATACTCGCTGAACTTGGGCACCAGCTGCGCTTTGCTGCCACAGAGACACACAGCGCGGGGCAACAAATTCATCTTCATTCACTTCATCAGAGACCGTATAAATTCTAACTTGCTACTTTTTTGCGTGCATTTAGGCATCGCTCTAGCGCAAGCGATTCCGCCGATAGCTATACACATATTCGCAGAGCGGTCTGTTTGTCTGTCGTCTGTCACATTCGTGCATTTTGCTTAAACCGTTCTACGAATTTAAATGACATTTGTCGGTACACTTGAAGGGACAATGACACAATAATTTTAGCAGGAAGAGAGCTATGATCCCAGAGAAAGAAAAGATTTGTCAAAGCATGCAATTGTAGGCCTAAATTGTTACTCCTACCTGGCGAACGGAAAGGAATAGCGATTCCGACTTTTATCAAATTAGTTCGGTGCATTTTTACTGCGACAATAACAGGTTATTGACTTCGGTCCTTTGCCATTTTTTTCAAATTTTAAGCTTGTTCGTCATCACATATTTTCCGCACGTGGTCTTATAACCTAATGTTTCAAACAAGCCTCCAGTTTTCTAAAGCGGCTGAAATGTAAAACATTATCAACTGTAACGACAGTTGGTACACTTTGAAGCAATTTATTTGTTTTCGAATGCAGTGTCGCATATGTGCAGTGTAACGGCTCGGCTTATCAAGAAAAATTGACCCAAAGAGCTGATAAAGTGTCCCCGGAAGCGCCATGCGTGTCATTAAATCAGCTTAGAATGATGAGATGAGATTGAAGAATATGCGAAGTGTTCTCACTTGCGGTCGGTTGGTCTCACAAGACTCATTCAACATCTAATCTTTTCTCTTTCTTTCTCTCTCTCTCGCCCGCTTTCCGCTTCATATGCTTGTGTTGGAGCTACTTCCTATTAGTTTATCGTGCATTGTAATTTTATGGCGTTTTATTCTTGTCAAACTGTTTTCTCTTACGCAAGGCTTAAAAACGACCATGGGCTACACTCCATAAAAGTGATTAATTTGAATTTGCGCTTTAGATTTAGCGGACTTTTCCGTTGACATTGTGGTTATACAAATTTACGTACTTATTCACTTACTTAATGAAGTTAGTAATAATTGGGAATAAGTGACGCGCAACAAATGTATTGATAATTATTGATTATGATGCAAATTACTAAATAATTATCATAATTAATTAACAACACAAGTACATAAACGTTACATAGCCTACATGTAGTTTCTATTATTTTATTAGTTCGATATAAGGCCCATTTCGTTATTTTGTAAACACCGACAGTTAATTTTTTTGTACTAAAATGCAAGAAAAGCGGCAAGATATAAAAGAATGTTGAAGGTTGATGTAAACCTGCTTAGAAATGTGCCAGTGCTGTTTTTTGAATAATTCTGTAGAAAATAACCGATTTTAATAATGTTTGGCAGACAACGTCGAAAAACGTGATGTAAATGACTATAATGTTTTGCTCACTTCTGCATTTCACAAGGTAGTGTAGCAGCAGTATTAAAGTAAGGTTAAAATACAGCCTTCTTAGTCTGCATTTTTAGTTACCGTTTGAACCCAGGAGTCTATTCAAAGACAAGATGTGGTGTTCGTCTTACGTTTCGCTGATTTTTCTTCTCATGGTGTTGAACTCCAGTGATGACAAGTGGCCGTCATTATTGCGGTCAAATCGCTGGACGAACTGCAACGCTTTGTCTGGCGGGTAGTGCAACTCCTGCTGTAGCACTCGCACGGCCTCGTCAAACGTTATGTCCTGATCTCCGCTGCACGTTCAGCACAACGATCGTTATAGGCATTGTAATTTTGCTTGTAACATTTATTACGCAATGACACGAGCAACGGTTTGTTATCGTGGTATGTTTTTTTCCTACTGACTTACTTACTTAACGACTTTACTTTACTTACGACATCTCCTTCCCTAGAATATCGCGTTTGAACGATGCCTCTTAGTCACAAAATTACGTTGCTAATATTAATACACTGTGTTTCAAAAAAACGGGCACCCTTTTTATTTCTTTCATAATTCACTCAAATGATGATCAATTTACACGAAATTTTTACCAGATGTAGCTGAAGAAATGTTAATTCAAAATATATGGACAA
>Ga0209367_1004847_pt1 | contig 18669 bp, 9 predicted proteins | sample WorMetLIZISLAND2_FD_187412 | JGI IMG/M metagenome (GOLD analysis project Ga0209367, IMG submission 187412) | Marine gutless worms symbiont microbial communities from Max Planck institute for Marine Microbiology, Germany - Olavius geniculatus... ... | reverse complement strand
TCCGGAAACTGTTGTCTTAATTGATCGATATTCATAAGATCTCCTTTCGTTTGTTCTTTTAAGGAGATCTTACACCATGGGTGTGACAGATACGGTCACACTAACCTTAAAAATGTAGATAGGCTCGTTATTTTTTGTCAAAAAACGACTTTCTGATTGCCGCGCCAAGAACGAACGCAACCGGCAACAGCAGGACTATGATCGCATTCGGCCCGGCCGCAGCGGATTTCAGGGAATTGATGAAGCACGCACTGCCGCCGCCTCCACCGCCGCTTGAAACCACGTCGGTCCCACTGCTCACTGAGGCGGCCAAAAACGGTGAGAGGCTGGTGACATCCACCGAAATCGTATTATTTTCCGTATCGACGGTCCGGTTGGTGGATTCGACGACCCACTGGCCATTTACCAGATGGAGAATCTGGACATCATCGATGTTGGAAACCTGGTTGGGGTCGTATTGAACCTGCAGCGTGACCGTACCTACTTGCGTGGCACTGGCACTGTCACCGGCAGCGGTAAAGCTGAAGTCATACAAATCTCCTGCCGAAGCCGCACCGGACGGCAATTCGGTTGTGACCGCACGGGCCAATTTGCCGTACTCGTTGCCTGATACCAGAGCCGCCGCATTCACGCTTCCCGGTGTTTCATCGGATTTTTCGATGCTGACAATGGCCTTGCCGTCATCACTGGTTGTCAGAGAACCGGCCGGCACGTAGATCTGGGTCGCATCACCACTTCCGAGTTTGACCTGCCCGGCCAGATACGTACTGAGGGCATCCGAGTTCATGGCCAGGGTGTTGACGTTAAACGAAAACGCTTGCACCACGGTGGTTGCGTCCTCGCCGTAGTGAACTGCGTAAGTTATTACGACATCACTGTCGCCGGAACCCTTGACATAGGTCGCTTTGATGGTACGCTTATCGCCCGAAAGCGTGACATCTTGCAGCGTACCGTTGCCGGAGCTGACATAGATCTCACCGGCAGTTGAATTCTGATCGGGTTCATCGGCTGCGATGCTGATGTCCGGATCGACCAGATAGGTGGTGCTGAAAATGCCGATTTCAATTTTGCTGTCGTCATCCGGGTTCTGGATCGCCTGCTCCATCAATACCGGCACGCTGTTGCGGTTGATGACGGCGGTATTGTCGGCAATGTCGCCGCTGACCGTAAAGGGTTGACCGGCGGTAAAGATTTCCGGTGTATCCTCATACTGGTTGTCCAGGTAAAATACCAGCTGGTAGGTTTGGCCCGAAGCCAGGCCGGGCACTTCATAAGACGAATAGGTGCCGTCAGCTTCCTGGGTTAACATACCGAAAGTCAGGGATTGGTCTGCGGTATTCATACACACCACGCCATTGATGTCGGCACTACCGGGAAATCCGCCGGTGGCCAGCGCCAAGTCGCCGGATACTTTGTAACCGCTGGTTTGCCAGACAATGTCCAAGGTGTTGCTGCCGGCTTCGATGACTAAATCTTCCTCAACTTTGGTCGGCAGCCCATAGTTCATGAGTATCAGTTTATAATTGCCGGGTTCGATGTTATCGATGGTGTAGGTCGACGTCGTGACGCCGCCTGCCGCCGGCATGCTCATACCCTCGATGCCATCCAGCATGTCGTCGAAAATTATGCCTTTTTTCTGCAGTAGAATAAACGTGGCCGGAAAGACTTCTCCTTCGCCTTTGAACGGCAGCATGAATTCGGCTCCGGCCGGTATGGTGATGGTTCCGCTCAAGGTGGCCGTTGCCGGCGCCAGGGTAAAGTCGACATCCGTGGCGCCCGGGGCGATGCCGTATTTGCGTTTTTCACCCCACTCCAACTGCTTGCCCCAGTCGTCGAACATGTCCGGTCGTTCCGCTACAAACATATCGTAGTAGTCAATTTCCGGGTCCACACCGTACACGGTATAGTAACCGTTGGTGTCGGAAACCCCTTCGGCTTCGGTCGATCCGTCATGGGCGTCGGAAGGCTCGGCCAAGACCACGATGCCGGGTATCGGATTGCCCTGGGCGTCTGTGATTCGGCCTTTAATCGTGGTGCCTTCCTTCAATTTGATAGTACCCACGTTAATATCGCCGGTGGCGCCTTCGGGAACATCGATGCCGGCGATGACCCGGCCGACATAGTTTTTCGCACCGCCGCTTTTCTCACCATTGGTGGTTTCCACCCGCACGATATATTTGTGGCCGGAGGGAACCGCCGTCAGATGAAACTTGCCGGGGTTGTTGTTGGTTCGGCTGCTGGACGAACCGCCGCCGGCTCCTCCCCCGCCGCTATTCTGCAGGTCGGAACCGTCTTCGATATAACTGTTGGACCAATTGTCGTTGCGGGTTTCGCGCCAGCTGCCTTCCACCCAGGGAATGGCTTCACAGATCACGCGGACACCGTCGTCGCCGGTGACGGCTTCGCCGGTATCGGCATCGATCAGCTTGCCCACCAGGTTGGCCCCGGTTTCGACACTGAGATTGACGGATGCATTGGCGTTGTTGACAGTGAATTTGGCACTGCCGGGTACGTAGCGGTCCGTCCAGAAGCGCACCAGGTAGTCGCCGTTGGCCACATGGTGAAATGTAAACTCATAGCGGGTACCGTTATTGAAATCACCCTTCATCAAAGGCTTGCCGTGACCGAGAAATTCATGGGTGGCGGTTTCCAACTCCAAGTGGCCGACCCATTGCCATTCCTGACCTTGTTGGGTGACGGTCTGGGCTTCCGGCAGCGTAATTTGGCCGGTCACGGTGTGGCCGTTGGCCAGTTCGAAATCCTTGCCGGTGATGTCGGCATTGCCGACGACCACCAATCGGGTGCTGGTCGTCCAGTGGTGGGTTCTTTCACCGCCGTCGAAATGATGGCCTTGTTGGTCCCCGGCGGTTTCAAACAGGCGGATGCGGCGGGAGCCGGCCGGCGGCATCAGAACATAAACTCCGGGCGCCAGGCCGTCGATTCGATACGTTCCATCCGGCTGAATTTCTCCCTCACGGGGATCTTCACTGCCCATAAACATCATGTCCATCGGCATGGCTCTGACTTTTTTCCCGTCCAGGTCCGCTGCCATGCTGATGACTTCGCTGCGCAGGGGGTTGGCATCGACATTCTTGATACCGTCGGGATCGCCGTCGGGCTGACCCTGACCGTCAAAGGTGCCGTCGCCAAAATCATGCCAGGGCGGATCCGTCGTGCTCAACGTAATGGTACCGGAGATGGCGTATCCTTGTTCGAAGGTAATATTCAGATAAGTCGGATTCGATGCGTTATTTTGAACGAACGCACGCTGCATGACGACGCCGACACCGGAATCGCTGTGCAGTGTACCTTGGCCGTTGTAGCCGGTAAGATTGTCGAACGAGTTGCCCTGCCAATCGTCCCAGGCGGCGTAAACACCGGCCTTGACGACATAGTCGCCGGTCCCGAGACCGCTGACCGTATATTCGCCGGTGGCGGCGTCAATTCCGCCGTTGGCGACGGTGGCGACTTTCGGCGGCAGCCAATCCCAGGGCCGTTTGACTTCAACCGCCACTTTTGACATATCGACGGTAATACCGTCGCTCGAGATCGTACCGCGCACAATTCCTTCATAGGGTTTTAAAATGAGGTTTTTAACAGCCGTACCGCTCACCGTGGCAAAGACGGGGGCGTTGCCGTTTTCATCGACCAGCTCGTAGCCTTCGCCGAGCCAGGTGTTTATCTCATAGCTTGCATCCGACAGCCCGCCGAGGGTAAAGGCGACGGTTTGATCGACACCACGGGCTACCTCGACATTGGTGCCGCTCCAGCCGGCGGAATGGGACCAGGCATCGATCCAGATATTCATGGGATCGGAATTATCACCTTCCCAACGCGTTAAATTCGTCGTATCGCCCTGAATCGTAAGCGTTCCGGTGATTTTGCTGCCTTCAACGATGGTCAGCTGTCCGACATTTTTATCTTCGCCTTGAACGATGACCAGGTCGGAGACGATTTTAGTGGCATATCCCATCACGCGTACTTCCAGGTTGTAGGTGCCTTGGGGAATTCCATCGATGCGAAACTGGCCGGTATCGGTTTCCGAACCGCCGCCTTGGAAAGGATCGATCTGGCCCCAGCCCCAGTATCGTTCGTCAAAATCGGATGTACTGATGGCCTGAATATCCATGTGCCGCCATTCATCCACGGCGGCCGGCAGCTTGACACTTCCGGTCAGGATGGACGCCTTGGTTAGCACAATGGTGCCGGCGTCACCGCCGTTGGCGTCTACGCTCACGGAAATCGGACTGGCGGCATAGCCTTCCGCATGGACGTTGAGGCGGTACTGCGCCGATCCGGACGGCGGCGGAATGTTGATGGTAAAGCTTGCCGCAGCGTCTCCGATCTGAAACCGCACATCGCCGTTGCCCCAGCCTGGCCCCATGGTATTGTGGGCATTGAGCCAGACCGACAGGTCGTTCTGATCCCAGCCCCACTGGTTGGTGAAGGATTCAAATTCGTCGGCGGTTTCGTCGGTGACGCCGTTGGCATTTCGATCCAACTTCAGGGTGCCGGTAATGGAGATTGCGTCGCTCAATGCAATGATGCCGGCATCGGCCGTCGTTGCGGTCAGGTTGATATTTTTCTCGCCGGTCACCTTGCCGTCGGCCTGGACCTGCAGGTGATACTCTGCGCCGGACTGCAGGCCGGATACGGTAAAGGTTCCATCCGTGGCGGTGACTGCTTCACCCCAGGCCAGGTGCGAACCGGCCTGTACCCGTGCATTGTAAATGGGGTTGCTGTTGGCGTCCCTTACCGTCCCGGTAATGTTGGCGGTCTCGATGGCAATCAGCATGGTCTTATTGGCTTCGCCGGCTTCGAATTGGCCGTTGTTGTCTTCGTCCACCCAGACCTGAACCAGATAGTCGCCGTTGGGCAGCATGTTCCAGTTCTGGTCGCGGCCGGACCACCAGACGTTCATCAACTGGCCGGCTTCCATCCACCAGTTGTCGGTTTTATCCGCACCATAGTACTGTTCATAAGACCACTGGTCCCAGGTGTCCCAGAATGAATTCGAAATGCAGTTGCAATTCGTGTCCCAGTTGACGGTGATGCTCTCGCCTCTCAGCTCGGTTCTGATGTAATCAGCCGGATAGGTGTAGGTCCACGAAGTTGGATCATCGTCCGGATTGTTCGGCGTACCATTATCCGGCCGGGCATTCCAGGGATGCGCGGAATCGGAATGGTCGAACACATCAAAAACGCCATCGTCGTTGGAATCGACGACGATTCGCATTTGGTACCAGTTATTGCCGCTATCGCCGGTGTAAATCGCGCCGATTTGGACCTCGCCATTGCTGCCGATGGTCAGTGACAGCGTGCTTTCCCCATTGTAATCGAAATAATCCGAGAAATTTGATGCATTCACTTGGGAAAAATCGATTTCTGTTTGGGTGCTCGCGGCGCCGAAAAGCACGTCATTCACACCTGCTTCCGCCATCCCGGGCTGTCCGGTCATCACCAGCATAACGACTGCAATTGCAGTTAATGCGGACCCTAAAATCCTTACAGTTGATCTTGGCATTTGGTTCATTTTTTTTCCTCTTTGTATGAATTTTGTTCTTTATCTATTGAGTTTGTTGTTCGAGAAATTTTTTCAGCGCAAGGTTGCGTTGTTTCTTGTAATCTTCCTGGTCCTGTGACTGCTGGGTTCGGAATTGACTGCCCTGGGCGACGGCTACCCGGCGCTGGTACGCTTGTTTATCCTGCTGGAATTCGATATAGGCCTGGTGCCGCTCATCGGGGCTTAGACGGTAGTCCGGGCCTTTGGCGGGGTCGCCGGATCCGGTCATACCCTGCCCGAAGGCGCCTTCTTTGCCGACCGTCGGTTGACTGACAAAGCTGCGGGGATCTAAAGACGGTCCGGAAGGGGCGCCGGCGAGGCCGGGACCATGCCCATTGGCCGATGCCGCGGGGTCATGAAACCCGGATGACTCCTCGCTGCTGCCGGTGCTTCGCGTAGAACCGGGAGTAACCGACGTGTAACGGGCGGTGGTTTGCCGGCCTTTGGTGTAAACCCGGACTTCCAGGATATCGAATATATTTTCGTCGGATCGTTTGTTGTAGACCATTGCATAGCTGTGGGGGTGGATCATGCGCCGCAACGCGTCTTCACTCGACATTTTGTCTAAGATGTCAAAAGAGATCGGAAGATCCATCAGGTCCTCGTCAACATGGACCGCATAGCCTGTTTTTTCGGCAACCTGCGTCAGCACCTGGCCCAGCGGTACCTCATCGGCCCGGCCTTTAATCCAATCGGGGCCGGCTTCAATTTTAAGGTCGGCCGACCATGACGACGGCGTATTGACGACTATCATCAGTATCAGGAATAGTTTGAATAACAATTTGGATGGGATCGATGAAAAAATACGATGGGGAAGCTTTAAGAAATGCTGCTGATGAGACGGACAAGCGCAGCCGAAATTGAATTTACAGCGACGACGTTGCACCATGCGTAACCTCCTGTGAGTTATATATAAAAAGAGCCGTGTACAAGACGATCAAATTCACAAAACTTGGGTTGGATTGATCCTAAAGAGCAGAAAGTGTGCCAAACGATTTAGACGCAGAGGAGAGATATGTACATTAACAAAACTTCAAGATTCTAGTAGCTTGTCATAGATGCCGCCGCATAGTTAAATTTCATTCTCCATCAAAATTGTAACGCCGTTTACAGAACCGTAATTGACCACTAATGAACCAGCAATCCATCATTAGGTATCTTATCGGTCTAACCGGGAAGATCTTGAAAACTTTTTAAGGAAATTTGGGCCTTCCGTAAGAAATTTTAACGTTGTCGACTAAAGCAACCTATGATGGCTATGGATTTATAGGCTTACTCAATATCTCCATCAGAAAAATTAATCCCCATCTGAGCGATTTTCGCTAAATAGGTGCCTATCTATTGAAATCACAATATGTTTGCGAAGGATTTATCAAATTAAAGATTTTCGCCACCAAGACACCAAGGCACAAAGTTTTATTCGTCAATGTCCCTTATCTATACAGTTTACTTATATGAAGCTTCATATCAAGTTCGTGTGGGAGCATTTTTGCTCTCCTGAGCCCGCCGAAGGGCAACCGCAATTTATATTGATAGAATTCCTTAGTGGTGGGGATGTGATCCTGCTGGGAGAGATTATTCGTAAAAGCTCCGGATTGCGGATGGACGCCTTTGCCGGAATTGTGCTCTGCCAGTCGTTTGCTGAGGTCGTTGGTGATTCCGCAATAAAGGGAGTTGTCGGAGCATCGAGCCAGATGGACAGTCCAGTCGTTTTCGGTCATCAATTAATTCGCTTTTTACTGAATTTCGGTTTCGTACTGTTGCACATAGCAGTTTATCGAAATATTATCGAGAAAACGACCTTTCGATTTTAACAAAGTTTACCAACTACCTGAAACCAAGCGGCATTTTCACCGTAGTGCATAGGGTTGATTTTTAGACAAAAATTTGAGAGTATGCAGCAACCACCCTATAATGCATTAACCTTTAACAAAGGGAAGGCATATGCATGAATGACAAGGCCCTGCTTTTAGATCCGAAGGCGGGGTTTTTGTTTTTGGTTATCCTGTTGAAATCAGTAATTAGCCTTAATTGCAGATATTGCAAGTCATTGTGGGTTTTAGAGTGATCGAGTTTTGGAAAGTCTTATCAACGGTATCGCAAGTCAGTGCGCCGCTGGATTCCACGCTTAACTCCTTATCGTGAGAATGATTCAGAGTCCTCCTAACAGCAGAGCAACCGAATTGAAAAAAAGAGACTCAAAATATATATATCCCTATCAAGTAGAAGAGTAGTGTAGATTATAGCGGGAGTATCAATATGAAGAATTTTATTTGCCAGGCAATTGTTTCTGTGGCTACATTTTTTATCATAGTGGTATTTTTAGCTATGGGAGTTCAGGCTGAAGAAAAGGAATGTATTGACGTATCAGGAACATGGGATGCAACTGATGAAATCGACGCATCGAATTGTGGTGGTTCTATTAGAACTAGACGTCATATCTATGATCTTATCCAAAATGACTGTATTGTAATATTAAAAAGAAAAGGGGAAAAAGATATTCAAGCTGAAGTGAGAGGCAACAAGATTTATTGGCCTAAACTTGAATTACCCGGGAAGCAGGCCGGCAGTACCGTTATTTTAGAAGAGGGTGTATCCCGGATCAGTGGAAATAGAGCGATCGGAGAAAGGCATTGGACTTGGACGAAAGGCAAAACGTCCTGTTCCGGAAAAAATTCATGGATTGATATAAAACAGCGGTCTGAGCAAACCAAAATGCCCTCAACCGTCCCGTCTTCACCTCATAGAGATAAAATCACTACGGAGGATCTTTGGGCGGATAGATATAAAAGTGATGGCCCGGTGCATAACGATTATTTTATGCCGTTTGGTAACCCAGGGCCCGCTTTACACAAGTTTTCCGGCACCTTGGTCATTGCATCAGCCGATATGACCTACCAATACATCTGGGCGAGAGGAAGTGAAAAGTTGGGCACATTTCCCGCGCTTAAAACCAATTTCTTCACTTATCATGATCATCTCGTACCTATTGAGCGAAACAAACTACTTAAAAGTGAAAAAAGTTCCTGGTACATTATCCTTGCACCCGGACGAATTTGGTCCGAACCCGGTGATAAGGGTTATTCACGTGCATCTTTTCCTTTCACGATTATCTATTACAGATCCCTTTACGGCGAGACAAGAAACGGCATTGCGACCTTTCTTTTCAACGACAGACATGTATCTAAACTTCGCTTCCAAATCATCCAGGAAGCCGCACCACAAGTGAAATTCGATGCCTGGGGACAAGCAGATATGCAATATGTTCCGGCGCCGCTCTCGGACGAAATCGCCTTGACCCAGCAGTTTATCGATGAATTGGCGCACCAAACTCCCATCCGCCCATGGACAGAACTGGAGCGAACCTACGATCCAAAGGCATTGGATGTAATCGATGGTACCGGCAATCGGGAAAACATTACCCTCAGTGGTTTAATCATTGACGATGCTGTTTATGCTCGTACATGCCGTACACGTTATGGAGATTACCCGTACTGCTCTCAGATGCGCCATGGCGTATATTCGGTCTCAAAGTCCTTAGGTGCAATGGTGGCAATGCTGCGTCTTGCTCAGAAGTATGGAGATGAGATTTTTGATCTGAAGATTAAGGATTACGTTGACCTTGCCAGCAACCACGATGGGTGGAGCCAGGTCACTTTTGGCGACACGCTCAATATGGCTACCGGAATCGGTAATGTTGAGCCACGTCGAGCTTCAAGCTATGTGGACGAGGATTCAAGCGCCCTCGCTGAAAAAATTTATGCTGCCCAAACAACCGATGAAAAACTAAAACTGATTGCAGCGTTCGGAAATTATCCCTGGGGACCCGGCGAAGTCTTTCGTTACCGGACAACTGATACTTTTCTCCTCGCTGTAGCAATGGATCGTTTTATAAAAAGCAAGGAAGGCCCGAATGCAGACCTTTGGAGTTTAATGACGCGGGAAGTGCTCCAGCCCATCGGGATCAAGCATATGCCTGTCATGCGCACAGAAGAGGCGAACCACATACCGGGCATTCCAAAACTCGAGGGGGGCATGCTTCCCAACCTGGACGAAGTCGCGAAACTTGTTAAGCTTCTGCGTGATGGTGGGCGGCATCAAGAAAAACAGATCCTGAGCGCCACAAAGCTCGATGAAGTCATTGACAATGCCAGGCCGCCTGGTCTGCCAACTGGGTGGCAAATAGACGACGGGGAGACCAACTATCATATGTCACTATGGCTGCACCCCTTTGTAGTAAAAAATGGTTGCCTCGTTCGCATTCCGGCGATGAGCGGTCTTGGCGGGACCTATGTGATTCTCATACCGAATGGTATCACTGCATTTCGATTTGCAGATGGACGTTATAACGATCCTGGAACGTGGGACAGTTCGGGCCTGAGAAAAGTGGCTGACTATATTCGGCCGCTGTGCAATAAGCATACTGATTAACCCACAAGATTGAAAAATCACAGTACTGCCCTCTTTTTTCTTGACATAAAAATCTATATAGAATAACAGAACCAACATGTACCTCCGTGGGCACCATCTCCAACTGAATCTGGCAGGTACCGGTTATTTTTGCTTCCGTTCTCTCTGTATTGCACGATAATAAGACCTCATTTGAAAAAAATTCCAGTTTCCACCTAACATTAGCTTTGACATAAGGTGAAGTTACGATGGAGAAGCTCCTGAAATTGAGCCTGCACAGCTCCTGACTCGAGTTCGCATATCTTGTTAGGAGCTAGACGACCTTTTCTTTTAAGCTAAAATCATCCGGTTACATTTGGCCGATTCCTTTTAAGTAAATCACAAACGTCTCACCATAAAGGAGGTAAAGATCATAGCAAAGGTGGAAAGAAGCATCACTATCAATGCACCGGTGGAGAAAGTATTCAAATACATTGAAGATCCAATGAATACTCCCGATTGGTTACCAAGTGCAATGGAGAGCACGGATGTGAGCGGGTCAGGTGTTGGAAAACATTATCGGTACAGCTATAAAATGGCTGGGGTATTGCTCAAGGGGGAGGCGACGATTACCGAGCATATCCCAAACGAACGGATAGTGCTGCAGGCCGAAGGAGGCGGCAGTACTAGCACTTGGAGTTATAGTTTTAAGATGCACGATGGAGCAACAATGATGAAATTAGATGTTGAATACACTATTCCCATTCCGGTATTGGGCAAGCTGGCGGAACAATTGGTGCTGAAGCGGAACGAACGGGAAGCAGATTTGGCCATGGCTAACCTCAAAGAAATAATGGAGGGCTAAGCTTTAACAATTTTCTCTGAACGATAAGTCTAAACGAAACCTGTGTTTAGGAGACTTGAAGCAGGGTCAACCCTAACATTGCATTAATTCATGTCATCTAGCCTGACCGATGTGGTTGAGACCGTTGCTAATTGCGAGCAGATGCTGGATGCTGGATACTTGATGTTGGATGGCGAAGAAAGCACGATCGGAGAATTCCACCACTATCCAGTATCTAGAAACCAGAATCCAGGATCAGTCAATACCGGCGCCGGTTTTTATTGCAGCAGCAAAAATTGATTTCAAAATTTTATGCAACTATAGGGTTAATCACGGCTCTGCTTTTCTATTCTTGAGAATGCCGATTTCTGCTATAGCCCTATGTTTGATTGCCTTAAACAGCGTATGATACTCAAAATATACCTCTAGAGAGTCCGATAACCGTAGAGTTAAAAATACTTCTAACCAGTTTGGATTCGTCCCCAATTGAACCAACAGGCACGATATCTGCTACCCCTAACTTTGCGAAAACCACTAGACTGCGATTTGTCTCCCTCAGTGTTATACTTGCCTTGCCAGTGCCTCGATTAATAGTTTTTGAGTTATTTGAGTGATTCGATTCAGCGTTAAACGCTTTAATTAATTTTCAGGTAACCCCATAGTTGCAAAAAATTTTGAAATCAGACTTATATGCTACTATGGAATCCATTGCCAATATTGACTGATCCTGGATTCGGGTTTTCAGTCTTTGCTCTTTCAGAGCTACGACCCGGCAGGCCGGGTACCTGATTTCGTTGGAGATCACAGATTGTGTACTTTTTGACATCCGGCATCAGGTATCAAGCATCCAGCATCTGTTTAGTGGAATCAACGAATTCAGGCAATTTAACCGGGCTAGATACCCAGGTTTAATGCAATGTTAGGGTTAATAATCGTGGGAGGAAGAGTAATCATGAGTTTAGATGTAAACGAGAATCCCTGGCTCTATTTCCATGGGTTTATGAGGCGAAGATTGGCGTTTTTGGAAATAGGTGCCAATTTGGCGGGTGTCGTGATTTCAAACTGCTATTTTTTCTTTTTCAATATTCTTAAAACTGCGCTTCCGTTCGAGGACCTCGGAATTCCAATTTTGGTTGTTGTGATCGTGTTTGTTGGGCTGGTTTTTCTTGCTAATACTGTCTTGAATAACTGGAGTAAGGACTTGGAGTTATTTACAACACTAAAAGCCCGAAATCGCCCCATTGATTCTGAGTTGCAACGGAGGGCTCAGCGCAAAATTCTCGACATGCCTTTTATCCACTCCATGATGGGCCTAATTTGTTGGCTTTTGGCCGCCGTCATCATCTCAATCTGGTTCTTTTTGATGGCGGAGGCCGGACAGGCATTTGACACGATCCTGTTCGATACTTTAAGAATATTTATTGGGATGATTATCAGCGGCACGGTTGTCAGTGCAATTAGCTTCTTTACTTTAGAAATCTTTTGCCGACGGGTAAGACCTTATTTTTTTCCTGACGGTGGCATTGTGAAGGCTCCCTGTACCTTCCGGCTTAAACTTTCAAATCGGATGCTTATCTTTTTTATTTTGACCAGCATCTTGCCGATCATTCTCATGGCGGTTTTATCATACAATAAAGCGAAATTGATGCTGATTATGAATCCGGATTACGTTATTCAGAGCCTGCTGTATCTGACTGCTTTTTTGCTTGTAATCGCATTGGCCGTAGCCATCATCCTGTCGCGTTTGTTTTCCACCAGCATAATAGGGCCTGTCAGCCGGATGGAAGATGCCATGGCAAAGGTCGAACAAGGCAATCTGGCAGTGTCCGTTCCGGTAGAAAGCAATGATGAATTAGGCGCTCTGGCGGAGCATTTCAATCAAATGACCGATGGCCTGATAGAACGCGAAAGAATGCAGCAATCGTTGGATTTAGCAAGGGAGGTCCAACAGAGCCTGCTTCCGAAAAAAAATCTGAAAGTCAATGGATTTGATATCGCTGGTAAAAGCATCTACTGTGACGAAACAGGCGGGGATTATTATGATTTCATATCTATTGAGCATGCTGACAAGCAGAAAATGGGGGTGGCTATTGGCGATGTCTCGGGGCACGGTATTTCTTCGGCGTTACTTATGACCACCGTCCGATCATCTTTGCGGCTGCGCGCACTGCTGCCAGGCAGCATTGCCGGCATCATTTCTGATGTGAACCGCCAACTTGTCCAGGATGTTGAAGACTCCGGGCAATTTATGACATTGTTTTTTTTGGCTTTAACAAATGATTCGAGACAACTTGAATGGGTGCGTGCAGGTCATGACCCCGCCATTATTTACGATCCCCAGCCAGATACCTTCAGTGAGCTTGGCGGATCGGGAATTGCACTGGGTGTGGATCCCGATTGGGTCTATGAGGGCAATAGAAAAACTGATTTATCGGTTGGCCAAATTATTTTTCTCAGTACAGACGGGGTCTGGGAAATGCGAAACAGAAAAGGAGAAATGCTAGGCAAGGAGCCCGTTCTAAATACAATTCGACAAAACTCATCTTCAGAAGCAACGCAAATTATTGATGCAATATTCGACACCTTGGATAGGTATACAGGTGGAGTGAAATTAGAGGATGACATAACATCGGTGGTCATAAAAATGCAAAGTTAACCCCATAGTTGCATAAAATTTTGAAATCAAACTTATCTGCTGCAATGGAAACCGTTGCCGACACTGACCGATCCTGGATTCTGGTTTCTGGATACTGGATGACAGTGGAATTCACCGATTGTGTATTGTAGGTTATCGAGCATCAAGTATCCAGCATCCAGCATCTGCTCGCAAAACGCTATGGTCCTGAGCATATCGACTAGACTGGATAACAGAAATTATTGCAATGTTAGGGTTAAGGTTCAAATATTGGAAGATAACTCACCATTCAATCTTTGACCGCGATTACTATTACCTAAAATGATCGGTTCTAGGTTCAGGGTTCACGGTTCAAAGGTTAAAAAAGGCTGATCTCTTTATCTTTACTCTCAATAGTTTGGACTGGCCACTCTCACCCATTGGGTGAAACGGCTTCGTGAACCTTCTGTTGATATAATCCACTTAAAATAAAGTGGTTTGAGGTTTTAAACCCTGAACGTTGAACCCTGAACCGCACAACCTGGGTATTATAATCCGGTTCAGTCGATACCTGCGCGTCTGTTTCAAACTTTGCTGAAAAAATCTTGCAGTTCCTTTATTACAGCAACCTTGGTGTCTATAGAAACATCATCTTCAAAAATGAATTCCAGTAAAAATATCATTTTGTAATCCACGGTGGTTGTCTCATATTTCTGGTACGAAGAAACCCTGACCTCCTTTGGTTCCACATCATTATGCTTTTCAAAAAAACCTGTGCGTAATAAAATAAGATTGATCGCCTCCTTGGCGTCATCAAGATTCTCCAGAACAATCTCAATTCCATCCAGTTTCTTAACAGCCTTAATGATCTTTTCGCTTTCAACTTTAATTTTCATTTTTCCATTCTCAGTAAATTTATTGGTTATGCATACATACTTAACAGTCAAAATTAGTTTCTGTCAAGACAATAAGCACGTTATCTGTCTAATATTCTTGACAATTCAACTCCAGGGAAATGTTAAAAATCATGACCGGCAGGTAGAAGAATGGCCGGCTGCGACAAAGTTTTGAAAAATCATGGTATTGCTGCGCATTAACAAGTTTTACGTCAAGCCCCTGAGCCATTTTGGCTGGAAAAATGTTCAAAAAATTGAGGAGAAGCGCTTCAAAATAAGTCCATGCGACAACGCTGCATGGCCATTAATTGCCCTTGACAATCAAGTCTATTTTTAATATCAAAATATTCTACCTGCTCTTGTTGATTTGATCTCTCCATATAATGGCCTGCGACTGATTCCGGCACTCAATTCAAATTTTCGCTGATTCAAACCTCACAAAGCAACCTCTTATCTTTCTATCTTTTGGAAAGACGATACTGATGGGCGAGAGCGCCGAGCTTTTCGGCAGAATCTACCAAAAAGGGGATGTTATTTTTCGGGAAGGTGAGTCCGGGGAGGATATGTACATCATCCAATCCGGTGCGGTTGAAGTGTCCCGACATCAAGGCGTAGAGAAAATCCACGTGAACTTCCTGGAAAAGGGGGATTTTTTCGGGGAAATGGCCTTGGTGGACAACAAACCCCGCAGCGCTACAGTGACTGCCATCAGCAGAACCCGTCTGCTGCCCGTTTCCAAAAACATATTCACCGAACGCACCGCCCAGGACTGGGACACGGTCCTGTTTCTGATTCAAGCCATCTGCCGGCGCATCGATCGCCTCACTCAAATAATTCGAACCAAGGCTGCGAAAAACACGAGATTGCAAAAATCGCTGAGCAAGCGGCCGGTGGCATCGGATGCCGAATGCCTCCCGGATACGGATATATCGATATCACCGGTTGCCGAACAATCATCCTCCCGGCTCAACCGAGGTCACACGGAGGCTGACATCTTTTCATGGGTGGATGCGGATCCAATCTCGTCGAGTACCCAATTGATTCATCTCCGCCCGGGCGACATCGTTTTCGAATTCGGCGATACCGGTGATCGCATGTATATTGTCGTCAAGGGCACCTTGGAGATATACCTCCAAGAGGACGGTACCCAGTGCCGGTTTGCACTGTTGGGTCCAGGTGACTTTTTCGGAGAGATGGCTTTATTTACGGATGCCCGGCGTTCGGCATCCGTTCGGGCAGTGTCACCGGCGCTTGTTCGACCTGTCGGCCGGGACGACATGCTGGCCACGGTGAAATCGGATCCGGATGCCCGGCAGTTTTTTTTGAAAGTGCTTATCCAGCGTCTTCGGGAAACAACCGATGCACTGGAGCATCCCGAAACCTATGCCGCCAACATTCGTGCCATTCTCACCCCGAGTGTCAAAAAAAGCGAAAAGCTTCGCATCGGTATCACTTCGTTGTCCTCCTGCGGAGGGTGTCCGGCCCTTTTTGTCCGCAATTGGCATGACGTGACCCAGATTACCGATAATGTGGAGATCGCTTATTGCCCGATGCTCATGGATGAGCAGGAGATCCGACCGGTTGAGCTGGCGCTTGTGGACGGGGCTGTTCGTACCCGGGAAGACGAAAGGCAGCTTGACGAGATCCGTGTCAAAAGCCATTTTCTGGTAGCCTGGGGCTCATGTGCCGTATTTGGCGGTGTTCCCGCCCTCGCGAACCGGTTCGAACTCGAAGACCTGATAGCGGAAAGTTATGGCCGAACCCTTGATTCGGTATCCTATTACCTGGCCGATCAACATCGTGATTCCCGTAAGATGCTGACCCCTCTGGAGGAAAATCTGCTCCGCAAGCTGCGCACCATTTCCGAAGTGGTCCGGGTGGACTATTTTGTACCCGGCTGTCCACCGCCGATCGATATCCTTAAAAACCTGATTCATGAAATGCGGGGAATGGCACCGGAAAAGCCTGCCCGGAAAGTGGTCTGCGCCGAGTGCGACCGCAATCCCAAAAGAAAATCGCCATCGCATTTCAGGCTGTTGCCTTCTGCTGAAGCCAACACAACGGAGTGTCTGTTGTCACAGGGCACTCTGTGCATGGGCCTTTTGACTCGGGGCGGCTGCGATGCGGTTTGCCCCAGAGGCGGACTGTCCTGCTGGGGGTGTCGCGGCCCGTCGAACAGCGTGCTGAAAAAAATGCATACCGGTGATTCTTTCGAGGAGATCCTGCGCGTCTCCCTAGCCCGCCGCCTGAAACAACCGGACAATGACCTAAAAATTCCACTAAAAATTCTCAGGCTCAAGGGCGGCAGTTGCCTCGGTATTGAACAGCATTTTGTCAAGGATCAGTCGAGGATCAGATGACACAGACCATCTTGATGCAAAAAGCCACCCGTATCGAAGGCAACGCCAACATCGCCATCGAAGTCGACGGCGATCGACTTAAATCCGCACGTTTCCAAGTACACGAGTTCAGGGGATTTGAAAAATTCATTTACGGCAGAAGGGTCGAATATGTACGCCATCTGGTATCGCGTATCTGCGGGCTGTGCTCGGTGGCGCACCAGGTGGCCAGTTTCCAGGCCATCGAAGATGCCATGGGGATTGTTGCACCGGCCGCGCTAAAGGACTTGAGACGTGTCATGGTGCTCGGCGAGTGGATCAGCAGCCACGCACTGAGCTATTATTTCCTCAACCTGCCGGACAAACTGGACACCAAAGGGGGCATTTTCGAGCTCAAACAAGACCACCCGGAAGTCGTGGCCGAAGCTTTTGAACTGCGCAACGCCGGTCTAAAAATCGTTGAACGGCTCGGCGGGCGGGACATGCACCCAATTTCCCTGGGTTTGGGTCGTTTTCTCAAGCCGCCGGAGCCAGAGGACATTGCGGAGATCAGAGCGCTCGCAACCCGTATTCGAGGAAAGCTGCTGCCGATCATCAGCAAAGTTGCCGAAGACTGGAAGCCAAATGGGCAGATCCGTTTTCCCGAGGATTTCAATTTCCACTTTATGGCTTACACCGGTCAGGATTCAGATGGCGCCTTCCAGGTCTTCGACCGCAATGGTAACAAAGTCGAAACTTTTGCGGCAGACGAAATAGAAGAGCGGATTGCTGAGATGCGGGTGGATTGGAATCTGTCTAAAGTTTCATACCTCTCCAAATACGGTTTCCCAGATGGAATTCTGCTTGTCGGACCGCTATCACGAGCTTTGATGGACGACGGCTTTTTATCGGATCCGGAGATCGCCCGGATTACCGCAAACCGTATACCATGCTCCCAACTGACTAAAACCTTGGAAAGCTATGACGTTTGCCGGTTGTTCGAGATGTACTGGGCGGCCGGTGAAATCGAGCGACTGCTGGACGGTATATCTCGCATCCCGTCCGTTGAGGAGCCGGATTGGCAAGCCAGGGGACAGGGAATCGGCATTTTGGAAGCGCCACGAGGCTTGTTGATTCACAAATACCTGGTGAACAAAGGAACCATCGAAAAGGCACGCCTTTGGGTAGCGACTCAGTTCAACAACGCGTTTATCAATCTATTCCTAACGGATCTGGCCCAGCGTCACTTTGAACACGGCCGCGTCGATAAAATTGGCAATCACCTCATCGGTCGCTGCATCCGCCTACTGGACCCGTGCCTGAGCTGTGCGACACACTGAAACCCAATCCGGCGAAGCCGGAAATGAAGATTGAAGATTGAAGATTGAAGATTTATGGTTTCGCTACGCTCTGTCATATTAAATTAACTCGATAGAGTTGAATGTTCTGCCCCGCGGCAAGCTGCGGAGTATCAAAGTACGATAAATACTATTCAAACGCAGCAAGCTGCGGGTATTAAGCCTGGCAGATTTAGCTATCGCCTTAACACGAGTATTGCAATCTGTGTGATCTGCGAAATCTGTGGATTAAATATACAATGTGGACATGACAAAATCCTGCACGAACTTGATGTGATTTCTATAAATAGACACTAAGCCCGGTATATTCAAACCAACTCTCAGTTTAGAGAATTATAACAATTCCTGAATTTAAAGAGAGGGGGATGAAATGAAATGCCAAGAGTGCCGGTTTGAGAATCGTGAAGGGGCTAAGTTCTGTAAAGAGTGTGGAGCCAAATTAGATCACAGCTGCCCAAAATGTGGCACCCAAATTCAACCAGACAGCAAATTCTGTGATGAATGCGGATGGGAATTATTTAAACCAACAAAAGGTCCTCCGGTCGATTATCTCAAACCTAAATCCTACACTCCCAGATTCCTCGCTGATAAAATTTTAACGAACCGCAGTGCCATCGAAGGCGAACGTAAGCTCGTCACCGTTCTTTTCGCCGATGTGGCCAACTCTACGTCCATGTTTGGAACGAT
>Ga0209367_1004846_pt1 | contig 18673 bp, 12 predicted proteins | sample WorMetLIZISLAND2_FD_187412 | JGI IMG/M metagenome (GOLD analysis project Ga0209367, IMG submission 187412) | Marine gutless worms symbiont microbial communities from Max Planck institute for Marine Microbiology, Germany - Olavius geniculatus... ... | reverse complement strand
CCCCCGCCATCACATTCACGCCGCCGTACAGCGTTACAGTGTAACACTGCCCTACACCTGCAGCAGCTGCGGCAGCAAACCGCCAACAGATGCCGTGAACTTTCTGCTCTCTGAAAGTGGCTTTATCAGGCCCGTTGGCGTTAAACGTTCTATATAAATGTACGTTTTACTTACTTATTTACTTAGATACTTACCAGCGAGGGACCAGGGGCAGTGTTTGAATTGCCGGGGGGGGGTTTCTCAGCCCCCTCTAACACAGTCATATTATGTACAGGGGGTCAGCTACGTACTGTATACATACGACTTACATCACAATTTTGTTCGGTCTCCGACCGACGAAAAGTTCAACCCCCGGCTCATTTTTCACAACTCAAACACTGACCAGGGGGATTGTATCTCTGTTTTAAGCACACTTTCCCTAAGCCTTTTATATTGTAGTTTTACGGACTGTAAAAGAACTCAGGGCCTATTTTGCAGGTAACCATGAAGCACGATTCGAACTTCTGTTTTGACATATGGCGCGTTACAAATGCAGACTACTTACTTCCTTACTTACAAGTTTAAGTGTTATCCTCCGATCCAGACAAAATTTCTTGGACTTGGTCTTTTCATTAAATGAGCCGCTGCTGTTTATGCCTCAATTATAACCTCAAGCGTGATGGAACCAATCAAACTAAGCATGTTTTCACAGTCTTTCAGTACCATCTGTTGCATCACTTCCACTGAAAAAAAGACCAGTTAATGTGGTTATTTTTTCCGTGCAGTTTTCGATGAAATTATAATTCCTTCGTCGACGTGCTATAAACCACATTGTGTGCGATTGTCCGGATGAACGTAGACAAAATGTTGGAAATCAATCCATTCATTAATTTGAATAATTCCTGACGGAAATTTGCAGCACCGTCGCAAGTTATTGTTATTGATAAATTTGCTGTTATTCAGTTCTTTATATTTAGAGATCAAATCGCGCACTTTTTCTGGGCACAGTAGCCTCAGTAGGCCTATATGAGCTGTCCAATTCACGCTTCACGAATGCACCTGTTTAAAAATGATAAAATCTCGGCGTCCTGGCCTGTCTTGTATTTCACTGTACCTGTCTTCCCCCGCTATTGTGTTGGGGCATCTAGTGCCTCAAATTTTTGCAAGGGTGAATCCTTTGCGCCTAATTCCGGACTGAAGCGGTTCGTGGTGGGCGGAAATACGACGGACTGGCATATCAATGGAGATCTGTCGACACAGGCGCATTACGGACGGTGCTGATCAAGCAGCTCTCCGACGATGTCGGAGACTAGAAAGTGTTTCTCTGCGTCGGGGCTGTGCTAATCGTCAGACCCAGCAGCGGTTAACACAATGTTTTTATTTGCCACATGTGATGCAGGCTGCTCTCGCACCTACAGCGCGCCGCAACATTCCCCCCTGCCGACTGCAGGTCTCGTCTCGGCGACTCCCTGTCTTGTCTTCAAGGCAGCCACACACACACACACCGCGGACGTCCACAAACACTGGTACCATTGTCTGATGCCCCATACATTACTACGACTTGGTTTTCGGATGAAGAACAAAAAGCCCAGCTGTCGCTAAGATAGCCGACCGTACTGGTTGTCAGTGACCTTCAAGGTCATCCAAGGTCGATGATTTCTAGATCATTTGAAAGCCAATATTCGACTTCCTATTAGTGATCAATAATAACCTTGGCCCTATCTCTCACAATTTCCGAGATATGGTCACGAAACATTCCATTAAAAATTGCGGCTGAACCGCTGCAGATGGAGACATGGTTACTATTGGCAGTCTTTAGGAAGTTGCCAGCGCCCTATCCAATGGTACCATCGCCGACGACCCTATACGACTTACCGTTTAGCCACAATACATTCGTAATAGAGACAGAGGCACGACAATCGTGTCATTAGCTCGACCGTTGCTTAAGTACGGTAGGCTAAAAACGGTCCTTAACTGCAGTATATAGGCCTTATGCGTTAATTAAACATCTTAATAATAATTGTCCAAACAGTTTTTGTCCGTTCGGCAGTGACAAAGCTACCTGCAGCGCAGCACTACTCCGCTACATGCGGGTGAACAGCGTGCAATCGCGGGCAGTTGCTGACGAGGTATGAGTTGTCACACAAACGAGCCAGATGAAGGTACATGTAATTATGTACATTTAATTACCACCAGACAAATCCAACGATTTGTGAAGAGAAGTTAAGTGAAAGCTGCATGGACGATCGACGGCAAAACTGCAAGAGGAAGAGAAAGGAAGAACTCATGTGAAGATTAGTGGATCATCAACGAGACTGCGAGATTGCGTCAACGACGCCGAACAACACCAATCCTATTGATCGTCAACGTCAGCATCTGTCACGTGACATGGGTCGCCTGGGAATGCAGAACATGGTATTGACGGACAGGGGACTACAGGGGTTGGTTGTAGGACAAGCTATTGAGATGCTGAGCGATATAGTGAATGTTGATAAATGAACTGGATGCTCGCATTAGATTGGATTCTGTACGTCTGTGTACCAAGACGTCGTCAGGCACCACACACACGCAGACAGACATAGACGGACAGAGAAAGCATGTAATGAGGTGCAGAGGTGAGGTACTGAGGCAAGCACACCGGGCAGTGGTCGGTGGTCGGCGCCGGCCGCCCACGGCGTCCAGTCCGGCGTCTGCCAGGCATCCATTCATCCGATCACCGAGCGCTGGCTGGGTGGATCCGGTCTGACTGGTAAGACCGGGTGTGATTAGTTACAAGCGACCCACCCGACGACGCGCCTAATTGGAAGTAAAATCCGAAAAGCTTTGCACGCACGCGCGTGCGACGCGTCAGACAAAGCGAATCTGACGTCCGTACGAACCGTCTGTGCGTCCGTCCGACCCCACTGAGAGGCACTTCGTGGCATCTTACTGTCTGTGTATAAAAGATGCACCGCACACCGTTCTTGTCTGCAGGGTGGCCTTGCGACCATTCTCCTGATGACCGCTTTTTATCGCGCTTTTGTCGTCAGCGACAGCTCATTCTAAGCTATTTGCTTGTTTTAGTATAGGCCTGATGATGGTTTTTCGCCGATGTTCACATCAGTGAGCAACGGTTCTTAATTGCGGCTTCAAGGTAAACAGATGCTCCATCCAGTGCTGCTTGACGAGACGAGCAATTGAGACTGTGTACCAATACAGCACTGATCACGTCAGTTTGCAGTCCATTCCAATAACTCACCACAGAAGTCTCAGACGTGACTCTCCAGCTGAAGTTGCCTTCGTCTGATTCGACTGTGGCATGTCAGTTTGAATACAGGGCCTAGTTACCTCATGCAAGCGCAGAGTTACTTTCTTGGTCTAGCCGTTTTTATGCAAGATAATTCAAAGGTTATGAAGGGATTTCGATGACATTTCTGCACGGGGTATAGCGTATAGTGAAAAGGTAAAAGGTAAAGTCCGGTGCTTGCTACAGCGCTGCTTGCATGACCACACTCGTGAGCGTAAGCGTTTTACAATCTCGGAAGTGGCAGCTGCATGACTGGCAGTGCTGTGCAGCTAGTTGGGAGGTGGTATAACTGCATGCTGCACCACGCGTGCGTACTGCGTTGTTTACTGGGGCGAGCAATGGATGACCGCATAGTGCGCTGCGGCGTCGTTAGCTCATGCGAATCAGCTGTTACTTCCAAGACTGTAAAGCGCGTATGGACAGAGCGATTGTAAACACCGCTAAAGGGATCTCTATACAGCAAGTAGAAGCCTACTAGACTTTTGCCGTATACCACAAGTATAACATAGTAGCGATAAAAAGAATGAAAAACGACCAGAAGACGCACTCATCGACGCAAACAAAATGACATTAAAGGCTAAACGTCATTTATATGAGACTGCGGGTTGCGCAAACATTCCGCTATGCACGAGAAAAAAAGCAGAATCGATCGAGCATATCTGCGAACTTTTTTCAAGTTTCCGTCCCACTCTGCATGAGACCAGGCGCCGACCGCACGCTGTGATTATCTTTATTGTGCGCCTGTCTGGAGTTCCGCAGACGAAAAAAAACAACACGAAACGCCGCGTCACACTTACAAAACGACGCCTGTGCCTTTAAATAATAAATACTCTCCATCTTATACAACAAGTCGCATGCAGAAAACGCAGCTAGCCGTCGGATGTCGTAAATATTAACCATTATGAACACGTTTATTTATTCATCCAAAGAAAGACAAACCGACAGACACACAGCGTGCAGAAATGTTTGGTGTAATATCGTTATTTTCATCAGCAGTATAGGCCTAATGATAATCTTTAATTCACCGATGACGGTAGAAAAACACAGAAAACAACAAAATAGCAACACAGAGAAAAGAAAAAAATACATATATACACATACAGTCCATAGTCCACAACGGTGACAATATTATCGAGAAGCATCTTATCTATGCAGTTTCAGACTAAAACGGTAACAACGTGTCTCAAAAAACGTACCACTTTTATTTTTTTGAATAACTCCGTAAAACATTGGCCGATTTTGACAATTCTTGGCAAGCAACATCGGAAAAAACTTGACATTAATGACTGTAGTTTTGGCCATCTCACTTTAATACCGTTGCTACACTACTCTGTGAAATTCAGAAGTCGTTGTTTGGCCGTTTACAGCAATCAATTATTCATATTGAGTAGCGGATGCGACGGCTCAGAAATGATTAGGTTTACTCTAACTGAATACTGACAAGCGCAAGCAACAGTTAGGTCTATTATCTTTCAAAAAGTCAAATGTGTCACATCACATCATCTACATTACAGTACGTCCGCCTCCAGAACGAATGCAATAACGTAGACGCTTGCCACTTGCCATTACAGAACACGTTCAATAACCGAGTTCCGTTCGGAGAATCCCGCTCGCTATTCACGCGTTGTTTTGGTTTGTCGACGTATAATCTTAAGTCGGACACGGTGTAGTTAAATAAGTAACATATTTTCAATGATTTTGTGGTCTCACAATGATGTTCGAACTTCTGAGCCGACACATGCGCTACCCAGTGCATTAGTTGTTGTAAACGGCAAAACTACGACTTCTGCATTTTACATGGTAGTGTAGCGACAGCATTTAGATTAAACAGGCTAAATTATAGTCATTTACGTTAAGTTTCTTCATGATGTTGCATGCCAAAAATTATCAAAATTGGCCAATGTTTCAAGAAGTTATTCAGAAAATGAAAGTGGCACTTTTTTTCTGAGACACGATATAACTATGGCCTACACAAAAACAGTTTAGAAGTTTTCACCTTCGCTAAACACACAGAGTGCGTAATGACCCTTTAAGGTCATCCAAGGCGGATGATTTTTATGCCATCTGAAAGGGCTAAAAATTCAATTGAAAAATTGTAGCCTATCTGCCATTATTTCTGTTTTTTTTTGTTGTATATGTTAAAAGGTTTAGGCCTATATGTTAGTGTTTTGTAAGCCTACCATGAAATACGTCATGGTGTTTTCTTACTTCAAAATGCATTAAAATGCGTTCAGCGGCTGTGATTGTCCGCAGGAACTCAGCGGGGAGCCTATGACTGTTTGCTATATGGACCCATAACTGGACTGAATGGAGAGTCAATGAGTTACGAGTAGAGCTGTCGAATTAACGCGTTAAATTAACGCGTTTAAGAATTAACACGCGTTATAAATTAATGCGCTAACGTTAATTTACTTAGTCCCCTAAAGCAGAAGTTTCAGTAGGTCCTATTCCATTAAACTGCGGCTATTTGACGATCAAATAATATTCAGGTAATGAAAAGTTGTATTGTTGCCGTTCCATCACAACTGTCGCGGTCCTGCGACACAACCACGAGTTTGTCGGTCGTCATTCCATTCACCCTCTCGATGTAGTTCACTACAATATCAACAATATGAGCGTTAATTAACGCGTTAACACAAGCTTTAAAAAATTAACCTCTCGTCAGCACTAGTTACGAGTATAGCTGGGGTGAACGGGAAAGGAAGGGGTGAAAGAAATAAAGAGGAGGGGGACTACGTATAAGGGGAAAAGATGGGAGAGAACGAATGTGAAAGGATGAACTCCACTGCAAAATTCTGCGTTTGTATGCTAGCTTATACATCAAGACAGAGAAATCGTTGATGAAAATCCTGTCCAAAGTTAACGTCGATATATAGGCTTATACTTACAAGTTTACACAACAAAACTTTTCTGTTTATTGCTCGCTGATTCGTACGGCACGGTAGGCCTACCCGGCTATGTGCGTAGCTATCACTTTGTAATTTGTATGGAAACTTTTTTTTTACCGCGAGTGTTCACTCGAAGGTGTTTTTTGGGGATTCCGTAACTCTTATCGGCGGAGAGCGGTAAATCGGCTCGATGAAAGACATTGCATACCGTACACTGGCACGCCCAACAGTCGCTTTGACAGTTTTTTCTGCAGCTGCTGTAGTTTGTTGTAATTCGCAAAAGCCTTGCTGTCGTTGAAGAACTTCCATATACACCGTGTCTTAAAAAACAGTCAAAATTGTTTTTGGCATAGGCTAACTTTGTCAAATTTTCACCAATTTTAATAATTTTTGGCAAAAAAATGGCCAAGACGATGTTATTATGTATGGTGCACTCATTTACCACCTCACCTAATTTATGTCAACGCACTACCGTGTGAAACACAGATGCTCCAAATTGTTACATTACGCGGCGATTATTTGTATCAGACGGCTCACCTTTGCATCATCAATTCGATAGGGGTGCAACGTGGTTCAATAATTTTGAGGTATTAAATATTTTATGCTGAAAACAGCAGACAACAAAATAGCTGGCTGATGAGCTTAAAACACGTCTAATCGATGAGTGAATGCATTTGATCAGTCGATCATTGATTCTGCTATCAGCCATTGGCGTTGCATCCAAGCCATTGCGTTTTTCGTATGCAGAGCACACTTTGGCATAAATTCTAGTTTGCAAGCGAGTTGTTATACAAACTTATAATTCTGTTAAATAATTTACATTTTAAACATTTTAGAGTATTTTGTGCCTAATTAACTCGTTACAGCGTTTACTTGAGACAACAACTTAGCATTATGCAACAATTTGAAGTATCTATATTTCACACGGTAGTGCATTGACATAAATTAGATAAGGTGGAAAATAAGTGCAACTTACATAATTTCGTCACCTTAGTCATCAACATGCCAAACATCATTAATTTTAGTAAAAATTTGACAAAGTTATGACAAAAAAACAATCTTGACCTTTTTCTGAGATACGGTGTAGTTCCCGTGTGTGTCGCGAAGTAGGCCTACCAGTCAGCCACAACACTCGTTGTTTCCTCCGATTTCTCAAGGGGGCATTGAGGCCTATTCAAAGTTAATACAGTTTTTTACTTGTCGTTTTTACTATCTATGCGTTTAACTGTCAATTTGAGTTTGTGAGTGAAAATTTTCGAATAATTTATTCGCCACTTGTCGACAGACATGCGTCACGGATGCGATGCGAATCACTGAACAGACGTTGACGAAAACGTGGCATCGTGAAATGACATCAACACCAATAGGAATTATATTAAGTTAAATTGATTAATTACTCGCAGAGAATTGTTTCCTAAAACAAAATTGTTGTATTATTCTGCTGGCAAACATGAATAAACAGAAATAGGCCTATGTAACCTAGAGGTGATCGTCCAAATTTCGGAAGGTAGGCCTAGTGCATGCAGCAACAGATACTTATGAGACTAAGTGAGACAGTCATATTGTTTCACTTCCTAGGCTACTCAGTTCATCGCATGACGCAACAGTCACAGTGAACGAACATCAGTTGACACTTGCCAAAATTACTACGAAAATAAATGCGCGTATATCCTACCGTATGTTATATTTAAACTCACCGTACGTGTAGGGCATAAAGTATACGAAAAATAAAGCTCTGTGTTAATTTTCGAACTTTTCACCGTACCGTTTTATTACCGAACGACGAAATGTAATTAAAATGATCGCGAAAAGAAGAATGTGAAAAAAGTTGTTGCGTTTTGTTCTTTTTATATCTCTTTTTCTCTCTGTTTTTGCGACATGGTTGCGTTTGTCAGCTGGACGTTTGAAACGAATGTAAACGGACGGAAGCAATCGACGACGACCAGACCGATCGACCACCCACCCAGCATGATGGCGCGCTCACGTCATCCGATGCATTCAAGCATAGAACGACACCGAACGCCGAAGCCAGCGAGCGAGTGCTTTTTGTTGGCCACCCGGCTGCACTCGGCTGGACTCAGATGTTATCGTGCAAGAATGGACGACGAGATAAAAAAAAATGACCGGAGATAATACGTTCGACCGGCCGGGGCGTCAACGCAGCAAGCCTGCCGATGTTTCAGGCTCACGAGACCGCACACAAAGTAGCGTAATCAGCCATTCACCACGCACCCTTCTAAGCCGCACGCTGTATGTAATTACTGTGACAAAACGCGAGCGTTTTTTTGCGTGCTTCGTGGGTCCTTTTGTCGAGACACATTCGTCACAGTACTCGCATGCAACTAGGCATGGTGCTTTGTAATACTGAAGGTCAGCTCATCAGTTTATTCGCTTAAACCGCACTTAGCCTGCACTGGTACCTTTTTTCTCAATTTTGAGCTGCAGTCGTGCGTCATAAAGCAAACGACGGTATAGTTCAGGCAATCTAAATGTGGTTTAATTACGATACCGCACTGTCTGGAGTGGTTACTATAAACTCGCACTGCGTGCTCGTTTAACCACTGCAGCAGTACGATAGCTTATCTAGTAGGCCCCTACTCAAACGTTCGTCATCCACAACCAAACACCCACAATCGGTTTATCACATTTTAGCATTATTATCTGGACCGCATCAAGTTTGAATCAGAAGTTTAGCTGACTGTCGCGCAGCTTAGGTGTAGCCAGAAATTAGTCTTCCGGACACTACTGGGTCACCTCTCTTCCCTCACCCTTTCTTCCGTTTCCTTTTCCGTTTCTTTCTCCACTCCTCCGCAAGTCCATTTTGGGAGTCTGCGGGAGCCCCTGCGCAAAACACATTTGTGGTTCTCAAATATGCAACGCGAATGACTGTTTAATTAAGTGTGGTTTAAAGGTGGACGATACGGTTGAAGACAAATCTGCCAATGTGCCAATCTTGGCTTCATATGGGGGAGGGGCTGTAATTGCCCTCAAGTGTTCTCTGGCTACGCCTATATAGACCTATAGGCCTATGCCCTGAGTCGCAGAGAAACGCTTGAAACTATGCCTAGGCCTACAATCTGGAAATTTAGAAGCCAATATTGGGAATCAGAGTATGTTAGGCATAACATAACTGAAAGAAGATTAAAAATGAATCAGTGTTATGACCATAATACAAATGATGACTTGGAGGGGACAGACTAAAAACTGTGCGCGTCTTAGCGTTCTCCGCGCTGCTGCTGCCTTAGTATAGCCTACAAATATCATCAAACATCAAACTGCAAATCTCGAGTTTACGACAAAAAATTTCAGGACATTATTGCAACGGCAACCGACGGATAGCGTAACAATTTTAACAGCAAATCCGGAATTTTCGACCATAAGTGACTGCGATAACATGAATGGTGCCATAGGGCCTAATGGTGCCATGTTGTCAGTCGTTAGGGATAGTTCTTTTTCGAGCTATAGCCGTAGTCGAAAACTTTACGATTGCTACTATACACCGTGATTGGTAAAACATGCCATCAAACGTTTGTCCGTAACATCTTTAAGATATGCTGGGATACTTTAATTGTGTAGCTAGAGTAGGCCTATGTCAAAAATTCATTTTAAAAATCGATCAATAGGCCCCTATTTAGCAAGGATAATTAGGCCAACGGTTAAAAAATATTGTGGAATTTTTGGAGTTCCGGTGAAGAATAAATACAGTAATACTCACTTTGAAGGCATGCATACATGGCCAACGTGAGTGTATAAAATGCTGCCAGTTTCAGAATCCATGCTGTTTTAACAAGCTGCGCCAATCGACGATCTGACACTGTATTGCATCTTTGCGTCTCAGTCATCGTCAGGAAGTTACTAAAACGGTTCCGTCCAACTCTGGAACTAATTTTTATGACGCAAAAACCAACCAGTTAGCCTATTGGCTTTATTTTACCCCAGGAGCAAAAAAACTCGATTGCTGCTAACAAAAGATGTGAAATCTAGGCTAGAATTCACAAACTACGAGAGTTAGCAGCGGCATGGACCTAAAAATTCTAAACAAAATTTCAAACTGACTGTACCGTTTGTAGTCTACGCCGTCTGTCATGCACGCCTTTCTTGCCACTAATGACGCGTTACGCTTGGAGTCGGGAGTTTGCCGTCTTTTTGTGCGACTCATAAACAACCGGTGCAAACCCATTTCGATCGTCCAAAGAACGCAAACTTAACCATCTGGAGAACGGGAAAACGCAGACGGTACGGAAACAGCTGACTATAGAGGTTACCGTATTTGGTACATCAGTCGGACTCGGATATGATCATGAACGACTTATTCTCACCATAAATGTGTCGATTTTGTTTTCTCCCTATATTTAGCCTAAGCACAAGCTATACATGTATTGTATAGGCCTAAACTGAGTCGGAATTGAAAATGGGATGAAAATCTCAATGTCAAACGCAGCATTGCAAACGCATAACCATCACTCAGTTCTCCTGACGCAGAATGAATGAATGAAATACTGTCAAGACACCGATTTCCAAGAGATAAACGACATCGACATTTTTGTCATTGGCTGGCAAAACCCGACTTGGCTGGCAAATCACTGACGGCGCTGAATAGGGCCTAAATTTGTTCCACTTCATGGCTCAGCCTCAGTGACTAAGGACTTATTGTTTTTCGATCAACGCCATTTCAGAATGCATGAAAGTCAAACTTCCACCACTCTTCTAAAAAAACCAGCGCTCCTCTCCGTCTTTGTACCTTACCTTTAATCCAACTTGGAACGGAATCCAACAGATACGGACGCAGAATAGCCGCTAACGCATAATGGAGTCAACAATAACAGATTTCACAACACAAAACATACAACCACTATCGCCCAAAGCAGGGAGACATAACTTTGCATGTATAAGATATCTTATAGAAGCCGCAAATTAACAATTAGCCAATAACCACAACGCGCTGCAATCTCCACACCTGAACAAAAAATGTCTTTAGCATTTAGCTTAAACTGTTCAAAGCTAATATGATACTGAGCGAGAATTTTTGCTATGAAAAAATACGGATGCCCAAAACATATCCTCTCTGCGTAGGCTACGCCACTGGTTCCATACCCATTAGGCCTATAATGATCTGCGTGACGATTCTGTTAATTGCTGAAGCTAGATGTAGTTTGGCCATCAGTTCGTAAAGGGTTAAACTGAAAAACACAGAAGGCATATCAGTAGGCCTACAATTTCCTAGATAGCCTAATCACTACAGTATTGTGCAATTTGTCCAGCCATTCTACCTGCTTCCCGGTTGCAGTTACAGCTTGTATCATGACAACGACACTGGCGTTAATTAACAAGTAAAGAACATGTCGGCCCAGTGACGACATATTGTGTGGCCATCTGCATAGAACTGCACTACAAATTGGCACGCCAACTATTCATGCTCTGGGGGGTTATTCGTGCTAATTTTGGTTTTCCATTTTCTTTTTTAGATAAAAGCCTGTACGGTAACGGGACAGATGGACGATGTAGTGGAAAATTCGTCGCACCAGAAAATAATTCCCACGTGCAGCAGTACGGGTTAGGGTTAAGATTAAAGTTAAGAGTAGGGTTAAGATCGGGGTTAGGATTAGGGTTAGTTACATTATGAGAATATGGAGGTGGGAAGAATTTTTGAGGTGCAACAAATTTTCCACCACAACAGACAGACCGACAAAATGTGACCTATTAGGAAGGCTTTGCACCTCACTCGGTGACTTCATAATTAGTTCTTTTGTTAGGGTGTAGTACATTTTAAAAGAAACACCTTTGGTTGCCCACTTATCAAATGTTAAAAAATTAATCCAAATTTGTATTCTTTAAAAATAGCAGGCCTACCATAATGACTCCAACGCTAGACTATCACTTGCGCAGAAACGTGGACTGTAGACAATCTGCCCCATCTCAAAATGAATGTACAAATTTTTTTCTCTTCTAATGCACAAGGTTGAGATATAACTGATGTCATGAGATAAAACGTTACTAAATGACAAGCACTATTGAAAACGTTTGTCAAAAATCCTGCCTACCACAGAACTCCATCCTCAGAAGACATATAGCGTCCTTCAGATTGACTTCACAGATCACCGGACTGTTAAAAAATTTTCCCTCACTTGTATTTTTCGTTCAAGCTTTTTTTGTTATTTCCATCTTTTTAAAGTTTTGTTTCTGATCTCAGGTTAATATTTCTTCCATACTGTTTCTTCCTCTCCTGATTTTTTACACGGCAGTACTTATTCCATTTGTCTTATTTTAGTTAAATTTAAAACAGTTGTAACTCGTTTAGTTCACGTGCTAACAGATCGAGCTGACAAGTTTTCCAGCACAAACCATTTATCATAATTATCATATATCACAGACGGACGGACACAGACGACATTATAAGATAACACCTCTGATACTGCCTAACAGTAGTGAAGGCATAAAATACTTCATTCAAGACTATTTCGGGACCAATAGCAAATAGAGAAAAACAATGAAATAAACAATATTAAAAGTAGAGCTGTCAAATTACAGCATTAATTAACGTGTTAATGCGTTAATAAATTAACTTTGTGTTTAAAAAATTAATGCGCAGTAAAAAAAATTAATGCACATATGTAAATGTATTTAATTTACTAAATTCTGTGAAGCAAAAGTTCCAATATTCCATTAAACTGCGGCCATTAGACAATCAAATGAATTTAAGTAACTAAACTGTAGTTGCCATTCTATCACTACTGTAAAAAAATATAATTTAGATGACAGGCTAATAGATTTCTATGCTAGCAATGACGTCAGTTATTATCGAAAAATGTGTTTTTATTTGCTTTCTAACTTTTTATATTCTACAGGCAGGACCCCCCAAACATTGCAGGGCCTGGGATAACTTCCCCCTACTCTCCCTTTCAACTGGCCTGGGTGCATTAATTAATGCGTAAAAAAATTAACGCAGTGCGTTGATGCGTTAAAAAAATTAACGCTTTGACAGCACTAATTAAAAGGAAAACGTGCTGCTATCGTATACTGCAGAATAGCAAGCATCAATTTCATTTCATTTCAACCACAGCACAGATTACTGTCATCATCAGTCACTGTCGTTTGATGATGATGCTGATGAGTTATAATTAGACACAAGTGACAGCGCATCGGCTGTCTGATGCGTCTCACATTTTTCTGCCTCCAAATGTTCACTGCCACTAACGCCAACATCCTTGGTGCTGGGCTCAGTACTTGGGGTGTGAAATTCCCTATGAGCACTGCTACAGTTGAGCGGCTGATCAAATGCTGGTGTATCAGATAACTGTCGTCGTTTGCTGTCTGTCGGCTCAAGCCCCTGTGCTTGGTCACTGGAGCTCTTCCGCCTGACACCTAGGATGCTCTTAGTAGAGTTCTGCAGTTTTGACAGAGAACTCGCAGAGTTGGCACCGAACAGATTTCTCCTGCGGCCGGAGGTTGAAATCTGACGAACACGAGACAGTGAGGCAAGTTTCTGTTGCTGGACTGCTGCCGACTTAGTAAATGACGAAGATGATGATGATGATGACGATGCTGCAGCAGTAGTTGTTGACAAAGATTTGTCATTCGATGAAAACAACGGACGAGAAATGATCGACTCGCGCTTGGCCTTCTGACGATCCTCATATGCTGAAACATTGACAAACATTTTCATTGAACAATCCTACACTTTTTAGTTCCTAATAGAGCTGTACGGAATATACTATTCATATTATATTCGGTCCGAACAGTAGGCGAAAGAGTGTATTCTTATTCAACCGAATAGCAATGCCGAAAACCGGCCGAATACGAATAGTAAGCACTGCACCATCGCCGCTTGTTGTTCCTGCATTTAGCCTTAGACAGTTGCTGTCTCAGCAGCATAATGCCCACACGTGATGCTTTATGGCATTTCTTTAACCATTTAGTTTGCTTACTGTCAAGAGTCTGCTGTGATTGCTGTCATTTTTCATTAATGTCAGTAATATTTGTTAGTATCATTCATTTAACATGCATACAAATTACAAAATGTCAGGTTTGGAAGTTTTTCAAATATCCGACTTGGAAACTTTTCAATGCACCGCAATGAAACTAGAGCAATGTGCAATGTGTTTGAACTTGTGTCAACTATTCGTATTCTATTCGTATTCAGCCAAATAATATCATAAATTATTCTTATTTGGCCAAATAGTAAAATCTACTATTTGGTACAGTCCTAGTTCCTAATAATTTGCACTTATGTTTTTGCACTTTGTACCTGAAATTTGCGGGATACAACATGAACATCACTGTTCAATAACCACGAATGATTATTCATAATGCAATTACAACTCTGGGTGACACAGCGTTCAGCAATGGATATCTTCTCTACCAGTCTTTCTTGCAGCCTTTGGCAAAACTACCGGTATGCATAATAGAGACATTACGACAACATCGGACAAACAGAAGGCAAAAAAACCACAGCATCTCTGACACTGCCTATCTGTGTTGTGCAGAGTGCAGACACATAAAATGAATAATCATCAGCTTTTTACCTGTGCCTACTAACTTATCACCCTTGCTTCAGTATGCTCTAGTTTGAAGCCCTGCCAACTAACTATCCTGATCCTGAATTAACATGCTTTAACGGAACAATGCAGTCATTATTTTACTTCCTCGCAAACATTCACATCATACATGTAATTTAAAGTGCTTACATTCAACGGTTGAAAACTGCATCAGTTCTGCAATACGAGCATCGTCCTTGTTCTCGGCAACTAGATCCAAGTCAAGACTGAACTTTGAACGCAGTGCTTCATCTTCTAGCTTGGCCACATTCGTCACCTTCTTCACCTCCTAGTAACAACCACAGTACATGTCAGCCACATCTCCACAATAACAATGCAAAAACTAGAAGGTGCTCGTGAGAGTGCATATCTCTGCCAAGTGAAGTGATTTAAATACAAAGAAAGGGGAGGGAGGGAGAAGGAAGAACTGCTTCGTGAAGGGAGGTAAAGTAATAGCTGGCATTGCTGCTTGTGCTGTTGGTGCAACGACATCACTGCCATTATTAGTCATTATGTACACACACAGAAACACACACGGAACGACAGATAGAATGACCAATCTCTTAATCTCCTCCAATGTTCACTACATTCACTTGGCGCAGATAATAATAACAGAAACATGACAACGCTTTTCAATGTTTTGCAATTCCACGTTCACCGGCTTGGACACATAATTTAAGGTACTAGTGGCATTTTTTTCAGGGGCATTAGACCGGTGCAGTTAAATAACGTCATCAAATTTATAAGAAAGTCTTTTTTGAAATGCTGTACACTAAAATTTTGATCTTTAAAAAAGTGCTTCTGGGACAGTTTGTGTCAAATTATAAAGCAGAACACTGTTGCAGCAAGAAGATCAAACTAAAATTTTGAAAATTAACAATACCCGAATCTATATAAATCAACACACAACACAATTGAAATAATGACAAATGACGGTTGGATAATTGAGCTACATTCAACCAAACACAGAAAATTATGGGGTGAATAGATTAGAAGAGATTGGAGTAGACCCCATACATACTTGTATGTACTTCTCAAGGGGGTCAGCACTTTTGTTCAGGGGTTCAAACCCCTCAACCCAGTTTCCATGGCAAATACAGTGCTAGAAAGATGACTAATTCGTACGCGGAACTGCTTGCGAGCGAGTTGATTGAGCAGAAAATCATCTTTGTGACCAGCTTGCATCTCGACAACCCTCGCAATTGTCGGTGCAGTCGACTTGGCACGTGACTGGTCATCCGCGCCATGCTCTAGCTTATACATCGAATCCAGCGCCAGCTTCTTCTGAGTCGCACGGTCTACACAAGTAAAATCAAGTACACCACAGCTTCATCAGCAGCTGGTTTCAAGCACTAAAATGTCTGTAGGTTTGAGCCAAATATAATGAGTTCTGCACCAAATCACTTCTGCTTTCATTGCACAAAAGCACAATCCCTTCAGTATGTCATCAACATTATTTCAATTATATAACTTTTGATGTTTACCAAATTTTAGAATGAGCTACACTTACAAAAATAAATATCTGTTAAGTGAATGTTAATTTAAAACACTAGATGTCACAACAGAAAAAATGCTGTACAGTATCATAACAGAATCAAAGTTTCACCAAAGAGAGAATCAAAAATTCCAAAAAACGAGTACCGGTAACTAAAAACAATAAAAATATACTCGTACATATTCAGGCACCAACACATTATTTTAAAAGTGAATTAAACAATTTCATGCACAAGTTGATGATATGATACTCACACAACACACAGCAATAGACTACTGATATAACATTAACCTTCAGGCACAATTTGCTCATTTTCATGAGGATCCCAGCGCTGCTCCTTTCTTCGAGCACCGCTGATAATCACGTAGTCATGATTCTGCCAACAGCAGTTCAAAATACCATCAGTTCAAGCAGCTTTAATCAAACGAGAATATTTCACTATGACATCACTATCTCAGGTACATTTAATGTATGGATTTAAAGCAATTCAAAGCAAACAAATAAATAAATAAAACAACTCAAACTATATTTATCTAATCGTTATTAATTACTATTATTTATTTAGTTCCTAATTTTTCATCTATTTTTCTTTCTTTTTTTTGTTGTGCTACCAATGTTGGTGAATAAAAGATTGTCATATTTCTATAACCTAGCTTTTAGGCCAGCTAATGTGCCTCAGATTTGGCCAGTTTTCCCATCACCAATATAGGCTATTTAATTACTTAAGTACTTACTAAAAAGAATACTGCAACTGCCATACTTTAGTCTTAAAAGTTAATATCCTAGATCTACATTAAAATTCTTCTCTATGTGTGACTTAACATTAACATCTGTGTCAGCAGTTACCAAAAGATGCTTTTGAAACTGAATCATGACTACCTCACACTGAACTACATTACTTACTCACATCACATGGATAGGATGTGCTAAACTGCACTTGGGGCACAGAATTTAAATTACAACTAATATTGAAAGAAAAATAGCTCCTGGTATTATATATTTTACAAGTAGGTCAATGAGCAATAAGCAATAGGCCTGCATCAATGTAAACTATGTTAATTTAACTTAGTTTAAATGATATAGGAGGAACGTTCAATAAATTCCAGGACTACATCCTTAATACAATGACACTAAATTGCACATTTCTGACAATTGTTACTTTTCAACATATTCTCCCTGCAGTTCACTACAGTGTTCCCATTGTTCTACAAATCAGCTGTAACCAGTAGCATTAAGTTTTTGTTGGCACCTGTAGAAATTTCCGGATACAATGCTGTAGAACATCTTCATCGTTCTTGAACTTATTGTCTCCAAGTGATTCACTATGTTGTCTAAACAAATGAAAATTACTTGGAGCTAAGTCTGGGCTAGATGGCAAATGCTGTAGCAGTTCCCAGCCCATCTCTTCAATTTTCTTAACTGTCTAATGGGCTTATTGCATGGTGGGGCACTGCTATTTTAAAGAATGACACCTTTCTGCAGCAAACCTGGTCAGTTGCTGTGAATTGTTGGTCGTAATCAGTTGGACAATAATACACAGTAATATTTTTCATTCACAACATGTCCTTCTAGCAGAAAGTCTGCAAGAACAACTCTGCAAGAAAACCAAAAGATGCCTTATTTGCAGCTAACCGTTTTTGCCACATGCAGTGTTCCAACACTGACATCATCACTAAATGACTGATGATCATTGTAAAAGCGAGTGAACTATTCAAAAACTTTCAAACATGATTAAGTGTAACTGCTGATTACTACAAATAATCTACAATAAATTTTCAGCATTTTCTATGCCTTTTGCAATTAAAATTTTTTTTTGATTATTCTTTGCGTATGCCAAATGTCAACTCCCATCATTTACGTCTTAATAATAATGACATCACAGTGTGACGTCATAAACGAAACCACAGTAAGTGATGAACAATAGTGGCTGTAGAACTGCATAACAGTTTTCGTTTTCAACTGTCACTGTGTGCTTACTGAGAAGAACAGTTCTGGAATTTATTGAACGACCCTTGTATTGAGTGAAAGTATGTGCACGCCTAATTCAACAGACTGAGACCACCTACCGCAGGGTCAGTCTTTATCTCAAAGTGGTTGTCACACAGATGACATTTCATGCGGAACTTGTAGATTGGTGTAGTATAGTACATTCCAATCTTTGACTTCTCGGCATTGTAACGGACACCCATTGCAACATGCTTGTTGCAGCCCTCACACCAGATGTTGTACGGCATCTCAAACCTTGACACAAACAAACACAAACAAACAAATATGAGAACTAATTGACTACACTGTGTCTCAAAAAAAACCGGACCCCTGCTACCTTTTGCAATAACTCCAACAGTCCTGGTTCAGTAGCAATAGATTTTGACAAAAATAATCGTCAGAGAATCAGCACTTAATAGCATGTGTTACTTTGCGAGAAATTTTAAGAACAGAGTACCAGCTGAGGTTTTCCTGTGGCACCAACAGTAGAGGCAACTGCACTGCA
>Ga0209367_1004845_pt1 | contig 18675 bp, 14 predicted proteins | sample WorMetLIZISLAND2_FD_187412 | JGI IMG/M metagenome (GOLD analysis project Ga0209367, IMG submission 187412) | Marine gutless worms symbiont microbial communities from Max Planck institute for Marine Microbiology, Germany - Olavius geniculatus... ... | reverse complement strand
GAGTCAACCAGCCAGGAATCTGCTGCTGCCGCACCCACCTCGCCAGCTACTCAGCCGTCGTCACCGTCGTCGTACAGCGATCTGTGCTGCGCCTGCGGTATGCAGGACCCACCTGCAGCTGCCGCAGGCAGATGCAAGATGGTCAGATGGGTGCAATGTCAGAAGTGCCCACGTTGGTTTCATAACGTGTGCGTGGGACTTAAAAGAGTGCAAAAGTAGTCAAGAGCTTCGTCTGCTCTGATTGCAGTTGAGCATAACAAGATAAACTGACTCGCGATAAACGTGTCCAGTGGCATTTTTAAGAGTTTGGACTTTTACATGCCTCAGCTACATAATCTGAGTGGGCCTACTGCATCGTCATCATTTATTTTACAATTGCATTAATTTTGTAATCTTTGACTATATGTCAGGCCTAATTAGTGTCATTTTTCAATGTCACTTTTATTTCGTCCGTTTTGATTGGGCCTATATAGGCCCTATCTGGTTTAATTTGAGTAGAGCGTCGTCGTTTTTTAATAGATTAGTGCTAAAATTTTTTGCCCTTTACTAGTACAATGCATCGCCGTCGTCAGTTTTTCTGATGCATATATTAGTTTGGGAAAAGATAACAACAATCAGTTTGATTTTCATCCATTTGTGTGTTGTTTGTGTAGTTAGCAAAAGCCTAAAATAGGCCTATTAAATCAACAACGTAGGCGTATCAAAACAATGCTACAAATTAGCTTACTATATTAAGACGGCGGACAAAAACTATGAGAAAACCCAACAACAACAACAGCATCATTTTCCGTAAATTTTCATTCCGCAAAATACACCTTACAAAAATTCCGCATTCCGCAAAGTACACCTTCCCTTCGGGGGATGGTAAAGTGCGAGGTGCGATGCACGAGGTGCGAGGAGGGTATAGTGTGAGAGAGCATGCGAGGATCGGGGTAATTAGCGAGACGGCGTGCGAGGCCGCGCGGTATTGTGCGCTGTTGGCGAGGGAGGGTGAGTTGGCATCAAGGCACGTACCAAGCACCATTCATCGTGTCAAATAGGCCTACAGTGTAATCAAGACGTTCGTTTTATGAAAGAAAAATCATTCATAAAGGAGACAGATGCACGTTCATACACTTTGGCACGGACATTGTGATAGCATTACTATGAAGCAGAATTTTTAGTAGGCCTAATCTGCTGTGATCGATTAAATATAGGCCCTGAGTTAACATTATAATTTAAGTCTATGGCTCAACATCACTGGGTAATTGAATTTCAGGCGTAATTATTTATGTATGCAAATTAGGCAAAAATATTTAAATGATCCGCTATGCAAGTCAGGCGCTTTTTCTTTAAAGCATCCTGAAACTTTTGACATATTACACGCCTTTCTACCACTAATCGTCACAAAGTTATCAAGGCTCATCAACTGCTGTAGGAATACTCACTTTGATGAAATTTTACACAAACCCGTAAGCCCTACCTCAACATGTCAAGGTTATAGGGCAAAGATCAATGTCATTTTTTCGTTGGTGGACCAACGTTCACTTAGGTGTTTCTGTCAAACATAAAAACAATTCTAGTTGTTAATGCCGTTTTCCCCTTGTAGATTGCTTCACGCTTTCCAAAGATAATTGTAATCGAAGTTTATAGTTGTCCGAAATCAAAGGCACTGTGATAACTCATGAACTGCTACACTGTAAAATTGATAAAATTTTTCGCAAACATGTAGGCCTATCTTGACGACTTTCAAAAGCGTATTGAATATTAAAGTCATACGTCAAAGGTCAAGGTCACAAACTGTTTGTGCTTTGTGTGCATGCCATGGCAGCTACCACGGACACTGCTTCTAGACTTCAGCAAAACTTAAAAGTCTAGTTATGGTTCATTATATTTCAAGTAAAATCAAACTCTCTTTTGATGTACAGTATAAAAATGTCATAGTTACTTACTTACTCACTTAGTGGTCTTGGTTTTGATCTTTATCTGAGCCTCAATGGCTGATTGCCTGGCCTTGATCTCCAGGACCATTGGTTTGACCTGGGTCTTGAAAATGCTGGCCTCAAACCCGTTGCTGGTTAAATTTAGAATTTTAAAGCTACGTTGTTTATTTCTTTACTGCACAGAAAAATGTCTAAGTGTGTTTTCTTACAAATATTATATAGCCATAGTACGTCATGCGTAGCCTAATTGTGTAATTTCGGAAAGTCACTTTCTTGCCGTTTATTAATACCACAACAAAGAAGCAAAGAAGAAGTAACTAGGTCTATAAATTTTTCACACTACCGTAAATGCAGCGTTTATATTTTTATTTCAGTTAATACGCAAACAAAATTTATGCAGCTGCAAATTAACATGGACTTTGGTTATAGATTTGAGTGGCAAACTGTGAACAAACTGTACTGTCAATTGTTAACATTATCCAACTGAATTAATGCACAACAAAGCATTTGTAGTATTAACAATTCACTGCTGAATACAATGATAGTGTTAACTTTTGACTACATAAAGCTAGCTTGTTATATATGTGCTTCAACTAAACTACACTGTTTAAGTTCTAGCCAATTTCAACCTGTGTTTGCGTGCAAGAACTCACTATCTCGAGCACGCGTTTCTGCTCAGCAGGAGCTTCACTTGCCCCTGCAGTAACGCGTCAGCTCGAGATACCCTCCTCGCACCTCGCGCTTCGCACCTCGCACTTTACCCGATTCCTAAAACTTCGTAGTTCATGATCGTGCTGCGGTAACGTCTGCCACAAAATGTAGCTTTCAGAATGTGGTCTTGCTTATGTTGTTACATGTGCACTGTGTAGTTGTACTCCTGATTTAAAACAGGGCAAATTGGTAAATTTTAGGGTGTGTTATTTTTCGACAGTGTATTTAGTTGCCAATTTAAAGGACTCATCCGTATAGGAACTTGACGGTGTATTTGTGTAAAATGTTTGTGTTGTTGCATTGTTAGTGTGTTGTGTTATTAACAGACAGTGTCGTGTACCAACGCACCGTCGTTTGATGTAGAATATATCGACTTCAACTACACTGGAACGCACATATTTGTTGCTGGCCGACGTGGTATCTCGGTCGTTCTGCTGCCACACACTTTTGCACAGTCGAGAAAGGTTGATGATGGTGAACATACTCTCGCTCGGTGTGTTTGCTCTATGTTCTATCATCTGTGGTATGCTCTCATTAGGGTTGTTAAATGAAGTTCGGATTTGCGAACTTCGAATTTCAAGTTCGAATTCGTATTCGTTTTTCAGGCCTTCAATATTCGAATCCAAGCATCACTAATTAGACGCAGACGGTTTTGCCTTGAAAGTGGAGTGCTGTTACTTCAGCGGTGCACTGTGTGACGATTTCTTTGTTTGCTGGTGGTCAATTTAAGCGTCGCCCACGACGCCGGCCAAGTTTGCTTACTCTCCCTTCCCCTCTCCTTTCTGCATACCGCCGCGGCGTTCAATTACTCTTGGTCTTGCACTGCACCCCTGGCACGTGTTGTATACTGATGCAAGCTATCAAAGTGACAAATCTTGGTGGCCCAGACACAGAGCAGACATCAGTCAACGGCTATAGAGCGCGAGGGCTTGACGTCCTGGCTGATTGCACTGTTGATAGACTGCTTCCCGGCATGTGGTGCTGTGACCTTCATCTCGCCCCGCAGTGCAGACATCAAACACAAGTTGCTTAAGCTTCTCTACAAATATATAAACGAAGTTCGAATTTAATCCAAATTTTAGCGGTCGAGATTCGAATTTGGAAAAAAATGAATTTAACATCCCTAGCTCTCGTGCAGTCTGTTCAGTAAAGCATGAACAATAGAGGTTCACTGTGCTGGGCATCTTAAATTTTAACCGCGTTTTGTTATTAGGAGAAAGTGCTTTTTTGATTATATAGAGCAGTAAGTAGAAATATTAGTGTTGAAATATTGTAGCAGTTGTGACTAATGAAGATTTATTTAGCACTGAAATTGATGCTGCATTAGGTGGTCTGTCTAATTTCTTCTTGCTGTTGTGTTGCAGAACTATTTCAGTCGCAGAACGAGAGTTTGTCGTTGCAGATTTCGTACTGCTTCATGCAGCTTGGCATCCTGGCAGTAGCACATCGACGCATCTTGTTATTCTCACGTCTGATAATGTTCTAAGGTGACAGGACATTTGTCATTTCTAGCGTGATAACTACTGGCTGGAGAAGAATGTTGATGCTTTGACATTTTTGGCTGGGTGACATAAAGTACATCCTTACCGTATAAACCTGATGTAGCGCTATAACTATGCATGAACGTTTTGGTATGGGTCTGAGTTGGTGACGTCTGGTCTGTAAACATAGGTCGTTTAAGTAAACGTTACAGAGAAGGAAAGTCTGCTGTGTCAACTGATCCCAGTATGACTAGACTGTTAGCAAAGTGATACTTTCTTTTGTTGTTCTATTGGTCATGTTTGTGATGTTGACATTGTGGCTAAAGAAATGACATATTTTTACCCATCTAATGAAGGGAGTTGCGTGATTATAGGACCCCACTGTAGCAGTAAATTTTTTTAGCTATTCAGAGTAATCTCTTATGTATTTAATCTTATGAAGTTGAGCTTTCTTGGATTTGTTATTTTTGACACTGCAGTTGAAGTGTAATAATGAATAAATTACTTAAGATCTGCACAGTGTACACTGTAAAGAATCATTGAGTGATGTTTTTCTACGTATTGTTTTGTGATTGGCAGAATCTATGATGTCTCGGTTAGCACTGATAAAGCTGTGTCAACAATTGCACTTGGCAGTGTGTCTTCGTTCAATGCAAATGCAACATCGTTGTCATCACCATCTCGGCATCTGATTGTGCTAGGGGACACAGCAGTTTCGTTTGACTTCGGTGAGCCCATTGACCTTGGACAGGACGTGGCAAGGTCACATAGTCGTCAGCTGTGGCCAGTTTACGTGCTGCTTGGAAACGGAGAGGTCTATCGACTGATAACGTCGGTTGACATGCACATGTTAGTATAGTGTTTCATTGTCTCTGTGATATGTTGTATTCTGCCAGAATGGAGATTCATCTTTTGGAGCACATTTTGATTTATTCATATTCATACCTTGGTCCCTTGATGCTGCTTGTCGGAGAACTGAAAGGTCAGAACAACCTATAAAATATACTGCCGTGCATGCAGCATGTGACCTAACCTGGAGTAACTCCAGAAAATGGCCATCAGTTAAACAAAAGAAACAAGAGTACATATGACTGAGTGTGTACTGTATATATGCATGTTTGATATTCAAATTAGGGCTGGTAACATTGTTTAAAAAATTTAATACTTCACTTTTCTGAGATTGACAATTAAGTAATCACTAATTTTGATTGAAGATTAACAGTGGTATTTTTCTAAGAAAATGCAGTTTTGTGAGTTACTCAGCTAACTGCCATAGAAATTATTAGTCACTACGGTATTTGTTTTATTCATTCTTATAGACACTAAGATGTTCTAATTTGCTGATTATTCTTTGCAACTGGTTGTTATCATATTTCTAGTTTATATAGCTTTCTTAGTAATGTGAGTTTAATTGAGATGTTAATGATTGCACTTTTTTGTTAATTCTCAAGAGTGTTTGATGATTGATGATGTGATTGTTAATTTATTACCACAGCCTTAATTCATATGTTTCTGTATTTCAGTTAATGTGGATTATACAATATTACATGTGTACGGGTCAGTTGACTCTGAGGCACTGTCATGTCGTTATTTGTCACACTGCTGTTGCTGTGCTTTTGCTAGTTGAGTCATTTTAATAGAAAGTGTAAAATATGTCTTTGAATAAAGTCATAAGTTGAAATGATAACTGATAATGATAAACTGTAAAAATTTACCAAATTTGAATCTTTATTTACTACTTTATTTACTAACTTGTTGACATTATGGCAACTGCTGGCTGCTTTCCTCGGAACAATTGATGTTAGCCACTGGATTTCACTGTGATGAAAAAACTGACATAGATACGAGGAAGTTGGTATATGAATGTTGTAATTTGATGAATTTTTACAGTTTATAATATTGTGTTGCAGACCGCCTCTAGCACAACAAATGGTCGGGCCACTGCGGATGTACCCTGCAGCAGAGGACAACTATGGCATGGAGGCGTGCAGTATTCTTTGCCTCGACACTCGGCCACAGATACTGGTTGTAGCGACGTGTGAAGGCAAGCTGCATCACTGTATAGTTCTCAGTCAACCACCGGAAGCCGAGGATTCCCCCACAGATACTATAATGGTAAGTTCTTGTAATCTTTGCATGTCGGTGAGTGTGAAATGTAAAATAATACGATAATGTAATGATTGTACAAAATGTTTTGGCAAACTAAGCAATGTATGAATATTGATTTGATTGCATTTCAATATTGGGCATCTGAAACTTAATAAAGGATTCGATTTTGATGTTTTAATAAGAATGATTTATTTATTAAAATGTACCATAGCATATTAAGTGAATTTCACTTGTGAAAATGCGGAAAATAAATGAGTCATTATGTTTACTCATAACTGTCAGTATTGGGCAAATTATTTTTTATTACAAATTGGCTGTATGAGAACAGGCAGCATTATATGTCTTGCCCATATGTCCCATACAGCACTCATCTGAACTCAATACAAAAAAGTCAGAGACAAACCATAGTGGTGTGAATGTTCTCGAGGGAAGGATTAAACTAAACAGTGTACCAGTTTTTAGCTCAGAAATTGCTAAGACCAAGGTCATGGGATATCAAAACCACAAAAAAGTGATTTTGTTATGTAAATATTTACATAATCATTAGCATGTAATGGCTTGACAACAGCTTTCCTTGTTCCGTGAGCTGTTATGTTAGCAGCTAATACATTGCCAGCCATTGTTTGACAAGACAGAGTCATGTAGGCTACTGTGCATACAGGTGGATGGCCGGCTGTGTGAGGTGGCACCTATACCAGCCTTGTACATCTACGAGACTGTTGAACTTGAGTTGTCATTGGCAGTAGTCTCCGTGGAAACGGACGAGTCGTTGATCGACTATTTCAGCTGTCCACTCAGGCTGAATCGAGGTATTGCAGCTTTAGTTCGAGGTCTTTGCCGAGTACTCAAGTTATTCAACTCTGAAATTAGACTCTGATAATATTTTGTGACTCAAGTACTTGCATTGAATATTTAATGTTTGAAAGAAATTAATAAAAATGTCTAATTGAATTATAATCTGATGACCGTTGAAGGATATACACAGTCGACTCAGTAGCAAATTCTGTCTCTAGTCTTTGCAGTAATTCATTATTTCTAAGTCCAATATTAACGTGTAGAGATGCACTTATTGCATAATACATGTATATACTGTATTGATGTACGTTTTTCCGGCAATTTTACTTAGTTATTTGTTTTTTTTCCAGTGAATACTCATTCAGCTGCTTGCCAAATACTTGAGTAATAAATTATTGATATAGCAAAGCCATCATGCATATTTTTCTTGTATTTGTTTGTGATGTCATAATTTAAATACCATATAGCAAAGTGTGACTGATTTTAACATAGAAATACACACTGTTTCTGTCAGGCATTGGGCCTGGCAATCGTTACAAATAACTGCGACTGTCCTTCAGCGACTATGAAGTTTGACATACTGGCACGATATGAGTTAAGAGTTATTTTTTAGACCCTTGGAAAATTGTGCAGTATTATACTGAGTATATTTGTAGCAAATTGTACAGTATTATTGTCATTGCTACTATGATATGTTGACATATGAGATAAAACGTACTGGTATGCGATGTTATAGATCCGGTGTGCCCGGAGCGTTATCACTGCTCTCATGGTGCTGGTCTACACTCACTAGTCTTGTCTTGGATACAGAAATTTCAGCATTTTTGTGAATCAGGTATTTCTGCTAATCCGATTTGAAAAATACTGCATATGCTTTGAATTGAATTAACAAAAGGCAGGAAAAAGCAGTTACGGCAGCTGACACCTGCGTCTAAGATGTGATGATATAATGCAGCAAGTTTTATTGCAAGCCATGTGCCACCAGTTCGTTTGCAACATATAGTGCTATATGAATGTGTTTTGATTGATCGATCGACTCAACCAGCTTTCAGTTTATTGTAGTGTTTGTAGTCTTCGGACAAGACATGGTGAATGTTTATGCCGGCATTTCTGCCTGATGACGTTGCTGATTGTTGACCGTTGTGAACGGTGATCTTGCAGATCTGTGCGGCAGGGAACGTGTTCGTTTTTAGCACATTGTCTGGCTCAGTGTTAGCTGAATAACAAGGTCGCTTAACTTGGATCAGTTTATGTTACGTTTTTGGTGCAGCTGATTTGTCACTGTCTGTTCCCTTCACTGGGACTCAGCAAGCCATTGCAGAGCACCTGGTATGCACAAAGCCACTCAGATCCAGGTTAGTTTTTGCGATTATTCGTTTTCTCTCATGTCAACGTATGCTTTTCGGTCTGTAGTTTATCTTAAATAATTCCAAATTAGCATTACATATTAAATGTGACAGATACATTCACTACATATGGCTATTGGATCAGCGTAAATTTTTATGCTGTGCTTGCAAAATTGACAACTTTGTGGTGGGAAAAGTTGAGTTGTCATTTCTGTTCACTGTTTAGCTGTTAGTTTATACATGTGTGGAGCATACAAGATTGTAAGATCCATTGCTAGCTCATTGTCTGTTGTTGTTTTAAGATGTTAATTGAATAATACTAGTGAATTGAATAATAGCATTTATTGTAACAGTCTCAACGATGTTTATGGTGCTGTTATTTGGAGAATTTATTCGGTTTGTCTGATGAACGTAGAACAGCTCCGATTTCACTAGGGCTGTGCCAGTTGCACTGGCTTCCAGTCCAGAGACGAGTTCACTTTAAACTGGCGTGCTTTGTCTTCTCATCTTTGTCCAGCCAGGCACCTTCGTACCTGGCTGACGACATACACCGGGTCTCGGAAGGTCCTCGACATCGGCTGTGTTCGTCTACCGACAGATCATTGGCTGTTTCACGCATCCACAACACGTTCTGTGACAGAAGTTTTGCTGCCGCTGGGCCACACGTCTGGAACAGCCTTCCAGCACACTCACGCGACTAGGACATCACATACAGAACTTTCAGGCGTGAACTGAAAACGCACTGGTTCTAACGTTGTGACAGGGGCACAATGTGACACTTGCATAATTGCGCTATACAGATATTCTTACTGAACTGAACTGAATGTATGACAGTAGTTTGTGCTTGTCGTTACAGTCCTCTGTCGCCTGTGCTTGGAGTTTGTGTTGTGGCTGATCGACTGCTGGGCAATAAGATTATCTGCCTCACATCGACACTGGAATGCATTGTTCTGCCTTTGCTGTGAGTTGCACTGTTCATACGAGCATCACTTTTAGTTTACAGCCATTATTTCTGATATGTTAGATCTTTGCTAATATTGTTTTTGCTGATCAGACAGTAATAGGTCAGTGCATTGTTGGTCATTGCTTACTGCTTCTTTAATTTTTGTCTTTCTTACTGTGGAAGTGAAGAGACAAAGAAGACTTGAGTCTGGGGAATGAAGCTTGTGGGACTTGACCCGAGTGAATGCACACTTTCAGAACAAATCACTTTCTTTTTCTCTGCCTCTCTCAGTCAGGTGTTGTGGATAAGGCACATACATAATTGGATGTAGAGAATATGCGTATCAAAGTTGTGGCCAAGAAAGCATGTGGTCGCAAATTCATGCCAGTACTCTCGATCGTGCAACACTTGAACAAGTTTGTTCGTTTTGGGATGGTCGGTTTTTGGATGTAATGCGCATATATACAGTTTGTTCGATCATGTCTTGTACTGCCATGGGTTGGCTAGCAAAGCACTTACATACAGGGTGCGGCAGAAAAAAGTAGCCCCCTAAAGTTTTTCGCTGTTTTCTCAGCAACCGTTTAGCATTTTAATCTGAAAATTTACAGATTTATTTACTAAATTGTTTTACGGCTAAATGCCAAATTTGATTCCATTGAAAAATGACGAAGTTATAGATTTTTTTACATGACCGCTTACCGATTTTTCAGCGTGAAAAAATGTTCAAGCTACAACGCCAGTTCAATAACATCGTTGAAACAAGTCAAACAACACAGTTAACTAATGATCAGATGCCAAAATTCCATTGTTACTGTGAATGCTTGAAGTGTCCACAGACAGCTCCAAGCTCTAACACAAGCCTTGAGTCGCTTAATTTGAGAAGTCTTTCACAGTCTTGTCGATCGGTCCTTGTGGTAGGTTGCTCCAGATAACCTGAAGTGATTCCTTGAGTTCCGCGATTGTTTTTGGCTTTGCTTTAAGCTTGTGGTAAGCTCCAGCATTGCACACCACACGTGATAGTCCACCGAGTTTGCATTCGGTGAATTTAGAGGCCATTGGTCTTTTCTGATAAACTCTGGACAGTTGGCCAGTAGTCAGTTTCTTGCGCTGCGCGCTGTGTGTGCTGGTGCGCTGTCCTGCTGGAAGATGAATCCGGTGGGCAGCCGGCGATTGCTTGAAAAGAACGACAATTTAGTGATAATTTATAAACAAATAAATTACTGTTTGTCAAAGCGTCACTGTGATGTCATCGGCAGTAACGTGGTAACCGGTTTTTAAAAATTAAATAGCATTTTTAGCTTAAACATTTTTGATTGCTGAAAAATCGGTAGGCGGTCATGTTCAGAAGTCTATAATTTCGTCGTTTTTCAACAGAATCATATTTCACTTAGCAGTTAGATGTAGATCGTTTCTGTAAATGAACCTGTAAAATTCCATGTTAAAATTCCAAGCGGTTGCTGAGAAAACGGCAAAAAACTTTAGGGGGCTACTTTTTTTTGCCGCACCCTGTAGTTGCATGTGGATAATGCGTACTTCAAGGCATTTGATAAAGAGAACACTTTACGATGATATACGGTGTGTTATCAAGTCATTCCTAGAGACTGATTCTAGGAAAGAAAACTAGAATTGATATAGCAATCCAGGCTCACCCAGTAATAGTGAAAACAGTGTTATCACACACATGCGTTATTGAAAGCTTGTGTTGTTGATTAATGATGCTTGTATATATGCCTGGAGATATAATTGATTGTTGACTAACGTTGTGATATGTTATGTGTGATTTGCAGGTCCACCTATCGTCTCGACCCACTTGCATTAACCTCAGACACAAATCTTGTACCGTCTCAGTCGCCACTTCGTCAGATGTACAAAGAGCCATTTGACGCTCACATCAGGAAAATATTGCAAAGAAATGCCTCTAATCCACTTCTGAAGTGAGTTGATTATTTAAAGAAATATCGCTCATGCTTCATGCTTCGTGCACTTTTGTTGTACTTACTGGATCAGCAAGTTGGGAAATGTCATCATTGCTGACTGTTGAGGGTTTGTGGGTCCTGAAAAATTATTATTGAGTGAAGGCGTGTTGGTGTTTTTGACAGTGTGGTGTTGGTTTAGAAGTTCATCTGCAGGAGACCCCTCGGCTCAAGAGTGTCTTCAGCTAGTCGTCCGTGCAACACAAGTGTTTCGCGAGGAATACATACAGAAGTTTGAACAGGCAAGGGAAGAGATCGCTCGAAGGTATTATCATCCGTGCAGCATTTATCTGGTTCTGACACGGTGTGTTATACAAGGGGCATTCAGAAAGTTCGTAGACTGAGATAGTTAACCGAGACAGATATGCTTCATATTTTGCTACTTTTCTGCAACTGAAATGCAGTCCAGTGTATCCCCTGTGCTTGGATATTGTTTCGATTAACTTTCGACGTTGGTCTTCCAGCCAGCAATTTGTCGTCCAGACTACTTTGCAGTCATCAGCAAATGCATCTCTTTACATGCTTTACAATTATAGCCCAATAATAAATTGTACAATATTGCAGCGCTAGACGGTGATAATCAGTAACACTATCATTGACATTTATAATGTCTATCTATGTCAGATTACAAACTTGTTGATTACCCTTTGTAATCTGCATGGTGAATTGCTGGCTGGACGACCTAGGTCAAAATGTTTTTACAGTGGAATTCGAGCTTTGGGGAAATGCTGGATCAAGTGCATTTCAGTTGCAAAAGACTGTTGAAAAGTGGCCAAATATGATTTGAGTATCTTTTGCTTAATCTGTTTCAGTCTACAAACTTTTTGAATGACTCTTGTAACTATAACTGTTGAGAAAAAGCCATTTTGTTAAAGCAGTTATAATTTTGGATGTTCTGCCACAGACAACTGATAGACACTCTGTCTTGAAATGCTGAATGTTTGTTAGCTAGCTCAGTTTAGCATTTTTTAGCATTTTCTGTGGATTTTTTTTGTGCGGTGGGAGACTGAGTTTTGGCTTTACATGTTGATGTAATAAACATTAGGAGAAAACTAAAAGTTGAAAAAACACTTTTTATGAAAAATAGTCACAGCCATTTATAACTGGTGAATGAAAATGTGATCAGTTTTTACTTTGGTTATTGAATAAATCAAATAAATTCATTCCTTCAGGATACACTTTTTTCTGGTTCCTCAAATGTTTGTAATCACACATCATTTTTCAGAAGTAAACATAAACTGTGCTATTTTTTTTTTCTTATATTTTTCAGTGATTATTGAATTTTATAATTTGCATTTTTTGTATACAGTATTTTTAATTACCATTATTTTCAGACTTTCCATTTGACATATACGGAATAGAAAACATGGGAAAATTGAACTTGTTAAGTTTTTTAAATGTTTGCGAACGTTCATTACATGTGTGTTTATGGTTTGGTGCAGAATTCGAGTACTGCAGATGTTAAGAGTGCAACAGCAGAGAGAGTTGAGTGAGTTAGACAAAAACAAACGAGATCTCACCACACACTCCGAACAGCTGATTGCTAAATACCACGACGCCACCGAACACCAGACGACGATTGTTTCAAGGTGCCTTCGATTTTCGGACACTTTCTTGCTGTTTTAAATATGCCGGTTTTAATTTTAAATTTGACGTTAATTCGTTTTTTTTATTGTAGTCTGTGTGTGCTTTCTTTTGCTGTAATGATTGCCGTAATTTATTGTGATAGCTGAGTTGACGTCATCATCATTATTATACAATAAGATTATCCTAGTACAAAGTGCAGTTATGCTACAGGACCACATGTGTCACAGTGTCAGTTGTACAATAAGCTGGAGATATAAAAGTGCACTTCCCTTTGAAATTCAAAATAAGTGCTATACAGAGTGGGCCAATAAAAACGTGGCACTTTAATTTTGTTTATATCTTTGCCAATTATTGACTGATTTTCAAAATTCTTTCACTGGCACACTCTGCAGACAATGTGATTATTATATATCTCACCACACTGTGAATGTGTCTCTACGCTACCTTGTGAGATATAAATGAAATATGTAACAATGCATATGTAACAATAATAACAATCAAACATTTTGGTAGAATTTAAAAAAGACACTTCAGACCAACATTGTAGTGAAGTGTTTTTTCATTTATTTAAATGTTTGTTATTATCACTAGTTTTTTCTTACATTTATATTTCACAAGGTAATGTAGAGATGCATTCACAGTGTATTGGGATATATATAAGTATCACATTATTGCAAATTGTCTGCAGAGTGTGCCAGTGAAAGAATTTTGAAAATCAGTCAATAATTGGCCACATTTATTATGGCCTATGGTGTATGTGCAACAGCTAGGCAGGCAGATAGCCACAGCTTGTGTCGGCATTGTAGCATCATCTTTGTTTGTTTTGCACATATACTGAGCGTAGGTTTTGGATGTCATATGGTGCGTGTGGTGAATGACAGGACGGAAGCAGTTCTGCGTCGGTTGCAGCAGCGAGCACCTGTCATGTCAGATGCTGAGAGAGATGCTCTCAGTGAACTGAAAGATGTTCAAAAGCTTCTCTGTTCTTACAGCTCAAAAATGAAGATGGTATGAATCAGCTGCATTGTCAGTTTTCATTTATCTACTGCTTTGTTACCTGGGATACATTGTGAAAGCAGAAGATGATCATAGTTTAGTGTGACTGCGAAGGGCTATGAATGGACAAAAATGGGCCGTGGCATAAATATATTGTATAATTGACTTTGATTGCAGAAATGTTGTTTTTGTTCATTCTGCCATAAATAATTTTTGTTTTTAGTTCATTCTACTTACTGTGATTGTTATTCGGTTTTCATAATTGTTGAACCTAGACATTCTAGTTTACATTCTCGTAATATGTAGACCAATGATTTCGTTATTGCTCTTATTATGGTTGCTAAAATATCTCTCGTATATTGATTGGATGACTAGTAGTGCATCGTTATTCCATGTTACACAACAGAGTATTGTGTCCATGTTTCAGTCATAATAAGTATGATAGTGTTTTTGTTGTTGAGATTGAGAACAAGATGCAGTATCAGAGTAAAACAGTGGGCAGTTCAGAGTCGCAGTGTGGTCCCGGACTCATGGGACAGTCTCTCCCCAGCCGACAGATACCAAATGTTCACAGCTTACTCAAAAATGAGTGAGTAAGCGTTGTTATTAAATATTACTAGCTGCTTGACGTAATAGCTCTATACGCATACGCATATTTTTTTGCTATGACCTTGACTCATCCGGCCATGATTATTTGTGAAAAGTACACTGTTGTTATATTTTTAAAAGTGAAGTTTTTTTGGCTCTTATGTTGACAGCACTGTTGTAGTTGATCATGTGTGAGTCTTAAGTCGTGTTCTTTTGCATCCAGTCTGTCTCGTGTGTTTTTTTACTCACAAAAACCAGAACCGCCCCTATTGCCCGCACTACTGTATGATGTTCCACTCAAGGTGACGCCAACACTTTCCCAGTGGACTGCTGTGACACACGACGAAGTAGAGAAGATGATTGGCTCGGCACTAAACAAGACATGCCAGTTGGATCCAGTTCCAACTTGGCTAGTGAAGGACGTAGGCCAGCTGTTGTCGCCCTTCATCACGCTGCTTTTCAACAAGTCGCTGGCGTCTGGTATTTTTCCATCTGACTTCAAGCATGCAGTGGTTCATCCACTGCTAAAAAAGAACGGACTCGGCGTCAGCGACCCAAAGAATTTTAGACCTGTGTCCAACCTGTCTTTTCTTTCCAAAGTATTAGAGAGATTATACAGAGAAGACTTCAGGCCTATTTAGACGGCAAGGCATTGATGCCTATAAGACAGTCAGCCTGCCATCTGTATCATGGCACCAAAACTCCAAAAATGCCAAAATGTCACAAAGGTGTTTGATGAGTTGCTGCAGGCCGCTGATGAAGGGGCGTATCCGCCCTCTGTCTCCTTGACCACACAGCAGCTTTAGACACCATGGATCACAACCTCATGTTACTGAAGCTCGAACTTCAGTTCAGCTTGCGTGGCATTGTGTTGAAGTGGTTCCAGTCGTATCTATGTGACGGAATATTTCAAGTCTTTTGTAATTGTAGTATGTCGTATACTGTTCACGTCACGTGCTCTGTGCCACAAGGTTCGGTACTCGGCCCACAGTTGTTCATCATGTACACTGCTGATCTCGAAGAGAAGGCTGATGAGCACGGCGTCAACTATCACGCTTTTGCCGACAATACGCAGTTGAATGAGCATTGTCGTTACGATGATACGCAGACTGCTGTTGGGAAACTTAAATACTGTGTCACAGATATCAATCACTGGATGTCGGCACACTGCCTCAGCCACTCAGCGGAAGTTGGTCATACCATGCTTCTGATTGAACGGTTTCGGTCGTCGGCAGTTTTCTGTGGCGGGTCCGTCGACTTGGAATTCGCTGCCAGACAGTCTTCATGACCCAGAACTGAGTCTCGATACTTTCAAACGTCAGCTGAAGACATGCATTTTTGCAAAATATTGATAACAAAATGTATTAAGTGCATTAGAGATATTTTTGAGTATGCGCTATATAAATTTACGCTTTCCTCACTTACTTATTTACCTATTAGTGACTACACCGGTACATCCTCAAGCACATAGTTGGATTTTTTCCTAGTTTTTCTCTGCACATTTCCTTCGCTCTTCACTTTCATGCCTGTGTCGTTTAATCTAGCTAAGTAGGGATGTCGGTTATGTGCAAATATGTGATCGCATATTTTGCCGAAACCCGCATATTGCATATTTTTCCGCATATAATGGCATTTTCAGAATCGCATATGCAAAAATTTGCATATATGTCGCATATTTCCGCATATGCAATTGCATATTTCAGCATTTTCCTTATCCAACATAGTTTTAAGACTACTAATTATTTTGGTGGCAAACAATTACCGGTATTTGCAATTAGGCGTTGAATAAATTGAAGTCAAAAATGTCAAAACTGTGCAGAAAAGGCCTATTAATGATCATGATTATGATTCTTCGTCACTCGAAATTGCATATGCCGGAAATATGTGGAAAAATATGCCGGCATATATGTGCCGCATATTTTGCCAAATTCCGCATATTTTGCCTCCAAAAGTTCCGCATATTTTAAGAAAATTCTCCGCTGTAAACCAACATCCCTAGCTAAGGAGTTGGGAACTACTGTAAGATCAGTCTCTATGGCATAACTTATTTAGGTAGATTTTTGAAGTCACATCAAATTAAACTATATTGTGATGTAATTTTTAATCATTTGTGTAACTAATTAACTGGTTTGTAATCAGTTTAACATGAAGAGGTTCATGATCACTATGCTTCATAGAAGCTTAGATGTCATAGGCCTATGTGTAGTATCTGTTTAACATTGTTCGGATTATACACTTTTTATATTTACACTTAATGTGATGTTTTTTTCTATAGTGGTCAAGTGGTTATTAACTGTTTTCTCAGTGCAGTGTTTTTTTAAATTTCAGGAGTGAAGAAATCTCGGATCTTGTGAAGCAAATAAAAGAAATGCAGACTGTGTTGACTGTCTGATGTTCTGAACTGCGATAGAGATTACTTTCTGCATTAGCAGTTCTTTGTGTCTGGTGTTCAGCATTGCATATTTTTATGTCTAACATCTGCTGAAACAGTACTTGGAGCAGACCCGTAGCCAGACTTTTGCCGAAGGGGCTTGGACTCCACCCTTTGCCTGCAAACTGGCCCTAAATTAATGTAGCTAGGGTGTCTGAGGGTGCTATAAACTATTGTCCAGTGTAATCCAGGGCAATGCATTTTTATGCATTTTGAGGTCGAAAATCCCATTATCTTGGTGACGTTTTTGGTTACTTTATGCAACATTTCTTGGTTCTGGCTGATGGGGGGAGGGTCGATCGAACACACTGAACTCCCCTTAGCTATGAGCCTGTTGGTGCATTCCAGTTCGATTACTTAGTAGTTAGCCATGTACACCTGTTATTGTGTAGCCGTCCTAATAGATCACGATAACAATACGGTATAGGTCTTGTCCATCAATTCCTTTATCACATAGAACTCCCATACTAAAAGCATTGAAATAAAATTTGTGTGAGCATTCGCCAGGACAGGAATGACTGATCTCGCAATTTTTACTTACTTTGAGGTCATCGAAGGTCATAGACCTCCCCCCCCAGATAATGATGTACGTTTCATGCACATGTTTACTCATTGCTAGGGCCCACAGTTTTTTGCGGAAAATTTTGCCAAATTCAAAATTCCGTGGGTTACCATGGCAAAATCGTTCATATTCCGCGGCTTGCCACGGTTTTTTGTTTGCGAGTAAACAGTGCTTTATCCTGTTCATAAACTTTAGTTATTGAAGGCTGGCATCGTACTTAGTTATGCTAGTAACATACAATCTGTTGTTTCTTTTCATAAGTGTAATCTGTCAAGTCGAACTGTGTTTATATACAATTGTGCCATGTTGCAATAAGTAGGGCACACAATTTAAGCAGTTCAATTTGATTTTTTTCCATGATAAAATTACGTCTTCAAGCCAACGATTGTACCAATTGCCGGTCATTTCTCAACTTTTGCGAAATTCTGAGAATTTCCGCTGAAACATGAAAACTCTGCAGAAAGGGGCAAATTCTGTGGCTCGGCTTGAAACTCTGCGACACGCGGAAAACTGTGGGCCTTACTCGTTGCTGGTGGATCACGTGTGAGGCATGCTAGACCTGACCGTTGTTAGACTGAGGGACCTGCAACTCTTGCCAATTAGGTAGATGATTGTGTATGTGTCATTTTTGAACATCTTGTTGATGATGTCACTTATCACTGACCTGTTTCAGCGCATGCATTGTTTGTGCTGTATGGCATCTGCAGGGTGTGGCAAAAATTGTAGCCCCCTCCTAAAGTTTTTGGTACTGTTTTTTAGCAACAGTTTGTCATTTTAATGTGAAATTTTACACATTTATTTTTTGCAATGATCTACGGCTAACTGCCAAGTAAAATGTGATTCTATTGAAAAACCACCCCACGACAGCATTCTGACATTGATGACTGTCTGCATGGAGCATAAGAGGGAAGATTATTCGAACTGCCATTATTGTTAGTTACATATGCACACATAGAATTGGCAGTTCTTACAATTTTAGGTTTAGGTTGTTTTTAGGTTTTGTGTCTCATAAAGATTAAACTTTGTGTAAAGGTTAAGCTTTTTGTTTCGTTATTATGTGTACATGCATTTTGCCTGGAAAGGCCGTCTGCAAAATGACCTAGCATGCAGGCCCATGATGCTTTGTGGTCATATTTCAAAAACTCAACTGTCCTGTGTAGGCCTAAGCTATGCAGGGATGCAGGGGCCTATTTATTTATATAGCTTTAGATTGTACTGTGCAGTTTACACC
>Ga0209367_1004844_pt1 | contig 18681 bp, 4 predicted proteins | sample WorMetLIZISLAND2_FD_187412 | JGI IMG/M metagenome (GOLD analysis project Ga0209367, IMG submission 187412) | Marine gutless worms symbiont microbial communities from Max Planck institute for Marine Microbiology, Germany - Olavius geniculatus... ... | reverse complement strand
TTGCTGTGGAGTAAAGTAAGAATACGAAGAATACGGTAAAGTGGCGTATGTATTCGGGCGAAGTGGACTGTTAGTACACTGTCAGTTGCACGTTACTTTTTTAATGTTGCCTACAAAAAATATAAACATACGTTTAAATTTGTCAAAGTTTTTAACCGAAACATTGTTAGCTTTTTTCACCTCGGATACAATAAAAACGGCATTTTCGATGACGTTATAATTACGTCAGTTCTATGTCGACAATATAAAGAGAAAATATCTCAACAGTTTAATAAAGTGAATATTCAGGACGACTCTTGCCAAAAATTATGAAAATAGGTTTCAGTTTGTCAAAGATGTCAAAAATACCGTAGACTCTTTTTTCCGGACACGGTGTATAAGTCGGATGACCGCATATTGTGTCAGCGCTGGGCCGATGTCTTCGCGTGTTTTATCACTTGGTGCAAGTATGCGAAACGTGTCACGCATCTTATTTACAGTGTTTGTTCGTACGTTCACCATTTATTATTGTACCAGTCATTGCTGTGACATGACGAATACAATCACAATAAATAATATAGTTCAAAAATCTGTCTTTGAATAGACTTCTTGGTTGAAACAGTGACAAGACAAGTCGACGAACCGAGGCGAAGTATCCTACCAACATACTTATAGGCCTGTGCAGCTTCTTTGGCGTCCGTGGCAATATCTAGCAACGATAAGAAATCGTTCCAAAGAAGGTAGCAACCTCTCGTAATAATTGTAGTAATCTAATGAGTTTATATAGCTTAGGCTACATAAAAATAAGCCCAGCTGTCGTCAGGATAACCGACCGCACTCAGTACTGGTTGTCAGTGACCTTCAAATTTATCCAAGGTAGATGGTTTTCATTTTATTTGAAAGCCAATATGCGACTTTACATCAATGATTAATAGCAACCTAGGCTCTATCTCGCACCGTTTAGCCGCAATAGCGCCTAACGCCTTTTAAGATCATCCAAAGTCAATCATTTTTATTTAATCTGACAGAGCGTATGCCAATTCCTATTAGTGATTAATAGTAACCTGGTTCGTATTGCTCATTGTTTCCGAGATATGGCCACTTATAGCTTGAAACATTCCATTCCATAGCGCGCTAAGACCCTTCTAGGTCATCTAAGGTCATCGATTTATATGTCATTTGAAAGCCAGTATGTGACTTCCTATTACTGATCAATAGCAACCTAGGCCCTATCTTGCAACGTTCAGCCACAGTACATCCGTGACGGACAGACGGACGGACAGACAGACAGACAACAACCATGACAACAGCTCGACCGTTACTAAAGTACGGTCGGCTAAAAAGTAGCTTGCCGCTGTACCTTTGTGGTCGTGTACGGCGTGAACGGTAAGGCGCTGGTCCTGCGTTCGCAGTTCGATCTCGTCCGGACTGAATTGCCCGACGTCGAAGCAGACTCGGAACACTTTACTGCCGTCAGGCGTGTCATAGAACATATTATTTACGTCCAGTTTCTCCACCAGCCTGTCACCGGCGTTACGCACGTCCGTCGGCTTCGCCTGGAAAAAGTCCGACCGCATCCGCGATACCTGTCACGTGTAGGACACAGGCACAGTACAATCAGTTAATGAATTAATCAGAAAATAACCACTTACAAATATGACCAGTGCCTAAAAGCTAAGGTAAAAGTACAAGTATGCTGCAACAATTACACTGGCTTCCGGTGCAATACCGTATCATCTATAAACTGTGTTCGCTGATGCATTTAATTCACACGTCACAAGCACCGTCTTATCTTACTGACATTGTCACACAAACAGCCAGTGTCACATCACGAACACGACTTCGGTCCGGCAACAGTCTCCGCTACAAGCAACCACGCACACGACTAAAGTTCGGACAACGAGCGTTTTCCTACGCTGTACCAGCTGCGTGGAACAGTCTGCCACCTTCACTTCAAGAACTATGCTGACACTGCGTCATTCAAACGAAACTTTAAACTTTTCTGTTTCAGGGAGCTTTTTATCTCTGAGTAGTTTTTACTTTTTGTACATTATCCTTAGGTTTTATTTTTGTTTTTAGGTGTGTTGTACACCACTGGTCACTTTTGTAAGTGGTTATTTTTTGATTGATTGATCGATTGAAAAACCTAAAGATAGTGTACGAATTTTTAAAAATCAGATATAAAACGCTTGCTGAAATAGTGTTTTAAGTTCATAACCCTACAAACATCATGTAAGCCTAAACTATTATCTTGGTTGTCCATAGTAATGCCGCATACCCAAAGTGAAAGGGTGACAGTGTAACGAGCATACGGCAAACTACAACAGGCCTACCGGTACATCAGATAGAGATTTGAAACGTTTATAAGTCCGATTTCTAATATACGTCAATTTGTTACAAATTGTTTGTACAACACGAATACCGGTACAACAAAACAAACTGTACAACACGTTCATAACATCTTGTCTCTTGAAATGCACAACTTGATTATCCTATATTGGCGAGACCATTTCGCACGTCACAGACAAAACAACAGCTTCATTCAAGATTGCAAACTGTTATTTTTCATTGCCAAAAAGTCAAATTTAACATTTTGAAAAGCATTTTGTTCAACTAAATTTGAACAAAAACAAGATAATGTTCATACGAACACGGAGTCTGTCCAATGCATTTCGATAGTTTACAGTATATGTCCGTGGAAAGGGAAAAGAAAATGGAAGAGAAAGGGCAAGGAAAAAGGGGAAGGGGAAGGAAAACAAAAAGGGAAATGGGAAGGGAAAAGAGAAAGGAAAGGAAAAAGAGAAGGGAGAGAAAAAGGAAAGGTGGAAGAAAGAGAGCTTAAGAAAAGTTGTACGGACGGACGCACGGACACTTAGGTGATTTTATACTCTGGCCTACAAAAAATTCTTGCATCGCGATTGTAGCGGATTGTGCAAACTAAAAGTTGTATCGGTAATCGACAGCAGGTGTCGGCCCGACGGCTGAATGGATCAATTATATCACTTCGCCCAACGGATCGCTGAAGCAAAACGACAATTAGTGGTGTTTATAGTATAAGAATGTACGTGCAGATGGCATATACGGTACGATGGAGAAGTCGATGGCATGACTATGATAGCTTTAAGCATGGTTTCCATCCAATCCTATACACGCGACACATGAATAGACATTGCGTTTTCATGGCTGTTGGTGAATGGAAACCAATCTTTAGTGCCCGATAAGCCTTTAGCATCAAAATGTTAGGCTACGTTTGCAGTATGCACTGTAAATGCACGAGAGCAACCAATTAAGCTTATGTCACAACCTCTGACAAGCTTTTATCTACAGAATAACATTTTTCCTGTGCGAATTTTTTCTCCAGCGTCCAGACGCTATAACTATGTGCTAATTGCACTAAACTGTGCGCCGTGCGTTGAGTGATCAGAAAAAGAGAAAATCAATGTAAAAGTCAGCTACTTGATTCAGCGCTCGTTGTATGTCTGATTCGTGACCAGAAGCGCTTTACAATATCGGAAGTGGCAGCTGATTGGCATGAATAAATATGGCATACTATGCCTGTTATAGCTCGCCGTACTTCGTTACAATATGTCAGCCTTTTACTTTACTAGGCCTATGCGACAACTATACAACCGTTTAAAATTATTAGGCATATATTTGACATTTCTCTAAATAACAACACGGGATCAAGGGGTCTATAATAAACTTTGATGCTTTTTGAAAACGTAAAGCTTATGTCAAAAAGCAGTGCAATAGAATGAATGACGAGTTTTTGATACGACCATAGATGTGATAAACGTCAAAAATTTCTAATAAACGTTAATAAACGCGTTTATTAGGAAAAAGATTGTTTGTAACGTTTGTAAACTAAAAGTAAACGTATACAGAGCGTAAGTTTAAATATTAGGCCTATTATTTGGATAATTCCAAATTCCAATAGAAGTTTTTTCATTGTCAAAGAATGTCTTACTCCAGTTCTGTGACAACCGTTTTACAAAAGTGCTCAGAATTTACTCACTTTAATCTTATAGCTACGTGAAAACTAAGTTGAGTTGTCCTGTCCACTAATTATCTTCGTCGTTGTCATAATTTTTCTTCGTTTCGCTTATGTGATTTTTATTGAGATAAACGTTGACAAAATAATAAACGCGTTTACAAAGATTTTTTTTTGTAAACGTTGTAAATGTTTATCACATCTATGGATACAACTAGGTTACAACACTACAAGCAAAAATGGAGCGGCGTGCATTCTACTGTTTAGACAACGCTTTTAAAACATACCAAGTCGCTATGGAAACAAAAAATACTCCTGGTCTTAATCTTGACAAAAACAGTCAAAATGTTGTAAAGCCTCAAATCAAACATCATTTTAAAATATCACAGCTTAAACGTTGGACAGAATCAGTTAGTGATGTTAGTCCTTGTGCTAGTCCTTGAAGAAAAATCCTGGTCCTAGCTGATCCTTGGCATTGAAGTCATAGTAACATCACTGGGAGTAGCTACAAGCAGTTTATACTGAAACTAGCGACGGTATGAAATATATATAAGATTTTTTGAAAACGCAACGCATTGACATCAGAATTGAAATTGAAACCTCGTCGTTCCACTGTTTGCGTCGCTCGTCAAGTCGTTGATGCATAGTCTGCCAGGATGACGACGATGTCGACGATGATGACGGCGGTGAACTCAGACCCGCGGAGTTGACGCCGCTGCTGCTGCTGCTGCTGCTGCTGTCAACGACTGGCACAAACATCTCGGACCGGTAACGTGCCGTCGTGGACGGTTGACTCTCAACAGACGAGGAATTATTCGTACCGGTAATCGGGAACCGAATATTCGTTGACCGCGTCACCATTGCCGCGTGTGTGTCAATGTACCGTCCGTCACCACCGCACGCTGCCGCGCGTCCTACCGCGTAATAAAGCACAGTTTACTACTGTGTGATCTGTTAACCGTGACGAGTGACGACTATCTTATAGCGGCATCAGCATTAAGCCTTCACGTCAAGCCGATGACAGACAACGACGTCGTGGTCTCGGCGTCAGTGAAAAATTGTCCCTTGTGAAAAGCATTTTCGTTAGCGGAAATCAGCGACTGCCATCCTTCGACGCTACCGTCTCGAGACGGATGTTGTCGAAGGCTGTTGGCAGTTAGTCGTCGCTTTCCGACAAATGTAAGTGAGTGAAAAAGAGTACTTAATAACAAACGCAAAAAAAAACAGAAACGCCTTTGGACGCTTATGCCGATGGGTTTTCCAGAGGTTTTTTATTGTTTGCGGAGCGGCGTCTTTGTTTGTTGACTTTCGTTTCTTACTCTTTACGTGAAACACTGAACAAAAGCTGTCACGGGCGTGTGATAGTGTTGCCGTTGACAGTAACCGGTCCACGTCGACGGTTAACGTTCTTGTCTCTCATCGGTTTTGTAGCCTACGTCTTTGCGAACCGCGCCGACTGACGCTTTAGAAGCCAAGGCCGCTTTGACAGCAGCGTAACCGCAACAACAATAGACCCACAATGTCATGCAATATGATGCGTATGTATGGTGCCTCTTTGCTAGGTACATTTAGTCTGTTGACCTTTGTGCATTGTGTATTTCACGAAGTATGCGTCGTGACAACTTTGTGATTTGGCCGTGATTGCATGTAAAACAAAATATTTGCAATAATGTTTTACATTCTTTTGCTATTTTGTGCTTTGCGTATAACCAATCGCCGTTCTACCAAGGCGCGATGTGAAACGTTTGCACGTAAATCGTCGCGTTGGAAATGTGGCTGACGGCTAGAAACAGGCATGAATGTTTTGCAATTAAGCTTAACTGCCAGATCGCATCTTTCGCCTCATCGTCTCTGCTATTAATATAACAGATCCAGGAACGGGGAAGCACTGCATGGCACATAGACACAGGTTATCGCGAACTACTGACGCAAGACTGCATCAGGCCTGTCAGCAACCGCTAGCCGTCATATATAGGCCCCTACAGGTATACACATTTATAAACTGTGCAGTGTTTATAAGACACGCCAGCGATAGATAGAGTTTCGCCGACTTATTCACCTTCGGGTGCAAGTGTTCTACCGGTTAGAGCGTCGGACTCGTGACTTTCAGGCTGCGGTTCGAATCTCACACACCGCGGATCATTTCGCAAACAACCTTGAGCAAGTTTTTAGAGCCAGGGTGTGCTCGGTTCAACTCAGCCTCCTGCCCTCCAGCGGCGGAATGGAAAATGTTTGACACTCAACTACGACTAGGCCTATTGCCTTTTTGCAAATCATGTTGCAGCACGTGACCACTTAATGTCTTCAAGCCGTGCGCTAAAAGGTTTTAAAACATTTTCCCGACTTTTTTGCTCAAGACATTTTTTGGAAAATGTTACGGACGTGGAACCTACATCTGAAATAGTTTTGATCGAACAGTTTTAAAATAATACGTGTAACTAAGGCTTTATAAAGTTTATTAACAAACGCACGTGTGCGTGCGTGAGGATGAAGCTTTTGCAAGGTGGCTATATTGTGACAGCACACGTAGGCCGCCTATACGGCTAAGTGCGGCTTTGCTAACACTCGACTTAAGGACGTCACCTGCTAATAACGAACCTACGACTACGTTGTGAAACCAATACACTATTGCCTAATTCATACATGCGACTCCGAAGCGACTCAACTGTCGCGTCGGCGTCCCAGGCGTGTATTTGATAGCCGACGACTAGCGACGGATTTCGGTCGAAAATTTGTTGCGGCTGTGCTGTGCATTGTTTTGTAGCCTACAAAATGTTTGTACAACGAATCCACAACAAATCAAAGCAGATGGAGTGTGGACTTTAATGGTTGTTCTGTAGCATATAACACGGTATTCAGTTTCTGCGTGGTTGGTGTCACTGTGACTTCGTCACAAGAGTGAACGACTGAACGTGGGTCTGTCTGTCCGTTTGGGTGTAACGCACGAAGCAGTACGTGTGATGATGATACTACTGCATGCAGAAGTCTGTTATAGTAACAGCTTCGCTCAACACGTATAGGCCTGAACATTGCTCTTAGCGCCGTGCAGAACGCTCCGGAACACCGTTACCGTACAGTGTACACTGTATACGCCCATGGGTTACTGTTATTTTTTACACGATATGAAAGACTGACAACGAATACCGTCGGCGCCTGTAATGGGGTGTTTACACGATCCGGCAAACGTCCAGCAAACTTACAGCAAATGTATTCAAAATACTCGTGCTAATGCTAGACGTTTGCTGGATTGTGTAAACACCCTGTAAGGCATCGCGATCAGAGCAAATGCAATTACGTAGCCTAAACTGTAGGCATTATGCAAAGAACGGGCAGGCTGTGGTTACAGGCAAGGGCCCACGTAAAACAAGAAAAACACATTTTCAAAAGAAAATATTGCACAAGCGTGTTTGTGTTTTAATTTGTCTTACACGTAATATTTTGATATGGAATTAGTGATAACATACACAGTCTATTCGCCTATCGTCTTCGCAATCGTGCTACCGAAATGTTTAAAAGCATTTTTACAAATCTTTTGAACGTAATTACAAGGTCGTGCAAAATGAAACACAAAACATTTGCTAACATTGTCAAAAATGCTCTTTTTGTTTTACGCGTAACCGCGACCTTAGAGAAAGCATTTTAATAGGTCATTCTTTACCAGTTAATTTTACTTACGAGTTACGCCTATAACAATTGGCCTTCTTTTTTCCCAATAATGCACAAATCCTTGGAGTCGAGTAATGTCGTGCTTTAACTCGAACACCAAAACGTGATTATTACTCTCGCGTGCCAACCGATAGGCCCCTATTATTATGCAGTAGCCTAGGTAGCGGACAATACCAGCGTGAATTGAAAGCAGCTAGATTATTGATTGCGTTATAATCATTGTTGAATGCGAACGCACGACAACATCGTTATGACAAGGCAATAATAACTGATTTATTGGCAACGAGCGTTTGCAATGCATTCTGGACCAACGCCAGCGTTGCGACACTGTCACTCAGTGTAATGTAATGGGACGTACGTAACCTAGTTATCTGACATACTCCCCCTCCATACGCCGAGACGATATGCCATTTATACAGTAAGCTTATAGCGACTTTATTATTATATCATTACGTTGTTTACTATAAAGGCGCGCACAGAGTGACGTAACTGAACTGAACTGAACTGAAGAGACATGGTTTAGTTTTTAACAAACTGGCCAATGGACAAGCAGTAATGCATCACAGTAAGCACCGTCTACCGGCGTCGATGACTACGTGACTACGCACACGTACGCGTCAACCAGTGACCATTCCCCCACCCCACTCAACGCTGTGGCGTCACTCTTGTTTTTGGCGCCTCGATCTTCGGGCTCCTTAAGGTGCGTTGCAAATTTCCGACAGAGCTGGAAAATTGGGTGCGCGAAGTTCCAAGTTTGCCTTCAAATTACCCAAAATGTTGGTTTTCAACCGCAAACTTTGCACATTTTGACGAAAATTTTCGAACGAGAAAAAGATTTTTTGACAATTTTTCGACAGCTAATTTTTTTTTTTTGGGGGGGGGGTGAGAGGGAGCTAGAGAAATCCTTTATTGTTCCCTGCCACGACATCACTGTGATGGGCGTTAAGCTGCGAATATGCATTGCAAAAACATATCGATAGGCCTAAACCTACATGTTATTCTCAAGAGTTAAATATACGCGTGCGTGTGCATAGCGCATATACATCGTGGTCCATAAAAATGTGCCACTTTTATTGTTTGAATAGTTCCGTGCAGCGTTGGCCAATTTTGATAATTTTTGACGTGCGACATCAGGAAGAAACTCGACGCAAATAACTATACTTTTGGCCACCTCACTTTAATACTGTCGTTACACTACCTTGTGAAATGCAGGTTGTTGAGCCTGCTGTTTGCAATTGGTGTCAACGTTTGCCGCTTGCATTCGCGCTGGAGGAGGACATTCTGAGCACACGGTGTAATAAGGAGGATATGATGTGATATGTGTAACTTTTTGAGATTATAATAGTTGCCAATCGTGTTTGTCGCTTTTCAGTTAATCATTTCTGAGCTGACGCGTGCGCTATCCAGTATGAACTCATTGTTGTAAATGGCCAGACTATAGTTATACGACTTCTGCATTTCACAAGGTAGTGTAGGGACAGTATTGAGGTGAAATGGCCAAAACTATAGTCGTTTGCGTCAAGTTCTTTCCTGATGTCGGGTGCCAAAAATTGTCAAAATCGGCTAATGTTTCACAAAGCTATTTGAAAAATAAAAGTGGCACGTTTTATGGACCACGGTGTAGATAGGCTTAACGTTATGGTGGGAAAATGACGACAGTGCTTGATAACCTGACTCATTAATTGATACTTTGCTCACTGCATTAGAACATAGGCCTAGAATTGTCAACAATCATTAATAATCATAGACTACGGCGTGTCTTACCGGCAAATTAGTCGCAGTACTCGGACTCAGCGGCCAGAATGTCAGAAGGTTGCTCGTACATATTTTCACCGCGAACTTCTGGTAGGCCTACACCGTATGAACAGACTGATGTAAACAGCTGAGCTGGTTGGTGTCCGGGCGAACAGTAGGCCTAGCTCTATTCTATAGCAACTCTGCGCGAACGAGCAGCCGAGAAGCGCAAGTAAAAAACGAACGCTGTCTTCTCGCGACCACCGCTGCACGCTGCTACCGGGCTGACGAGTATCTATGGCCTAATAGCTGCAAGAGGTGCGCGGATTCTTAGAATTTCCGCTCCCATACAAGCCTCGATTCCGGCCGATAGATCGCAGCTCACAGTTTTAATAAAGTTTATAAAACGTTTGTTTTAAATATTTGTTATAAAGAATGTTTTCTAAAATTTCTTTAATTTTTTATTTTAATAAACATCGAACGGTTAAGCACAGGAATAACGGTTGCTTAAACAATTTATACTTATAACTGTTTTCAAAATTAAAGAAAATTCTAACGAGAAAGTAGCTTCATGTAGTATCCAGCTTGCTACTGTGGCGCCGGCGTTTTTGTCTGCAATTCGCAGTAGTCAGTGAAGCGATGCGAGAGACAATAATCATGAGTGATCTAGGCCACGTGAACGCTGCAAATGAACGCCGTCGGTCGGCCGTGTTTGGACAAGGCAAGCATATATCGCAGCTGCATGCTGGAGGAGGTCGGTCGATTTTATTGACTATATAGCCTATGCTATCGATGTGGTCGATGATGACAATGCGTTGGTTCTATCTGACGCAACGCAATTGCAGCAGCAGCAGCAGAAAATTTAGCGCCATCTAGCTGTGACTGGTGTGGTCTGTAAATACGTGTAGCAACAAAAAACATTTGCAAAAAATAAAAATCGACGTTAAGTCATTGGAACGTGTTGAAAATTCGACGTTCATTATAGACCCAGGCCAGGCCAACTAAAAACGGCATGTTGCAGGTTAAAAAAGCGTCATCCGCTGCATAAACTATTATAAAACTATAAGATGCAAAATTTCTAGAAATAAAACTTTTAACAGATCGACATTATTTTGTCTCTTGTCGCATTTCTAGATATTTTAGGCTAATTACAATAGAGCAGGAACCAAAATCAGATTATTTAAGAAATTATTATTCGCACGCTTAGAGTACTACTGTACTCGTATTTTAAGATAGGCCTAATATTTATCAAAATTTGATAATTTTGCTACGTTATGGATGACGTGTAGCATATCATTTTCAGAGACAGCGCATAATTTCCATGGCGTAGAAACTATAGTCGTTAGGTATTCAGGCCGACACAGCTCTGCCTAGCGTTGCGTATAGAAACCATCCAGACCATGGCCTGTCTCGCATCTCTCCAAGACTGATGATATAATTCTCTGATTGTACGCACTAGATGGATGGAATAGTAGCCGCTAAAGCCGTACACTATTTCGATTTGTTGTAAAATAGTTGTACCAAATGTTGTACCGCAAATCTGAGATCGTCAGAAAATTATTATACTCCGGATATTATCACATGAACTAACCGTTATGAGGCAGAATCGCTGTAAGCAATTCCGCCTATTGCGACATTTTTTCGTATAGCGTGGTCTGTCTGTCTGTCGTCTGTCACATTCGTACACCCTGTTTAAACCGTTCGACGGATTCAGATACCATTTGGCAGCAGGTACACTCATAGGCCTAACTTTCAATGACACAGTGTGTTAAATTGGGTCTTTGACTCCTCAGGGAAAAGAAATATTCTGGGGTCAAACCCCCAGCCAGAACATGCAATCGGTTTCGACTTGTAAAAAAATAAATTTTTATTTAGCAGGTGGCAGCATTGATCAGAAATTTCGTTTTTTTGGCTAAATTACTTTGGTTTTTGTTATTTCTTAATCTGCTCTCAAGCTTGAAGCAGTTGTGCTAGTAAGACCACTCTAGTTCACTGAGATCGACAACAAATCGCAAGTCAGTGAAGTTCGGGTTTAACGAAGAAGAACAAATGCAATCCTCGACTTATCTGTCTGTAGGAATATTGCTTTACATTCATCCACATTTTCACCTTCACTGCGTATCAACACCGCGCCCTCCGTATCACGTAATCGCCTTTTGACCCCCAGCCAGATCATTCTTGCGGACCTATCGTCTTGAATCGCTACTGTCATACAGTTTTTGTCGCTACCGGCGCTGTATTTTAGTTGGCTTATTTGGCGTCGCGGTTTTGGTACTACACTGTGTCCCAAAAAAGCATCCCCGACATTTTCGACTGTAACTTAAAAATCAATCATCGGATTTTGATAATATTTGGTACGAATATTTCTAACACAACTTGCCATCAAACGACCACTTAGTTTCCCACCTCACCCAACGCTTGTTTCTGCACTACCTCGGGAAAACACAACCAGCGAAATATCACTTTTTATCCAATGCTATATGATTGCTTAATTAAAATAACACGTAAGAACACATTTTGTTTACATTTCTGACGCTTTGGCTGACAATTCATCCAGTTGTCTATTTTTCAACTGCCTGCAGTTAAATTGCTTGAAGTGTTAGCCCACTATGCGAACATAAGCAAGGAGACGCTTTCTCCATTCACTGACAGCAATGTCGATAATATTCTACTTCAGACCAATCCAGGCTGTATCAGTTGCTTTGTGACTTGACAAACATTTCTAAACTTCATCTAATAGACACACTGCTGCATGATAGTTAAACCTTGTAATAGACCTGCTGTTGGGGCCCACAGATTAAGATAGGTGGAATTTATTGACGTGTTTTATTCATTTCAACACGTATTATGCTTGGTCTGATTTCTCCAGGTAGTGCAAAAGCATGCGTTGAGTTAGATGCAAACTAAAACACTTATTCAATAGCCAATTGTGTCGAAAATATTTCTGTCAAATATTATTAAAATCTGCTGATGTTTCTTCAAGTTACGATCGATAATGTCGGTGATGTTTTTTCAGGTTTTCTGTTTATTTCAACACATATTTTGCTTAATCTGCTTTCCCTAGCTAGTGCAAAAGCGAACATTAAGTGAGGTGGAAAATTGTTGTTTGATGGCGAGGTGTATCAAGAATGTTTTTACTGAAAATTATTAAAATCCGACAATTGGTTTTTATGTTACAGTCGAAAATGTCAGGGATGCTTTTTGGGACACAGTGTACAATCTATGTACGAATATAGATCTCAGGGTTAGTCGTAGTCAAAAGTGCGAAAATGAAACAAAATTCTAGTAATTATTAATTACAATTCCAGTCTCGCAACAGTGAGAGAGCAAGAATTAATCGGTCGCATCTCATTCGATCTGCAGTGTTGTCACGGCTCCGCTGTCTGCTAAGCTTCTTTGTTGCTAGTTTAACCACAAGCAGGGAAATCGTGAATGCGGTCGTAAAGTTATCACTACGTTTGGTGTGTTTCAAAATAAATATTGTTTTAAAACAATTTGCAGCCAAAGTGTAGTCCTACAACAAAACAAGAAATGAGTTAGATTGCGATTAATTTGACGTAACTTAATTCTGGCGTATCATCCGCCGATTACCAAAACCCTCATCCATAACCAAAGAGGAAGTGGATCAGACATTCGGTTGCTGAGACTAGCCGCTTCAAATTATTCAGAATATGCAAGATGAGTCGCTGCTCAAGATTAATTGGCTATGGTTTATTCATATACTTATCTACGTTGTTATTTGCTACGTGGTGCGCAAGAAATAAAAAGTTAGGCCTATTGAAATCGAAACCTGCAGTCTGAATTATTCGCGCCAGTAACCGACGCCGGCTGATGATAGAACTTTCTTCTTCCATACCAGCAACTCTCAGCAGAAGTCGTTGGCGCTATGGTAGCGCTGGAGTGATAATAATTTTAGCGCTCGTAGCAGTTCGCTTCTTGCATCAGTGAACAACGTTTCTTCTCTATAGGCAGGCTTATTCGCTCTTCCAGACTCTCCTATGAGCAGCGCCCGCATTCTGTCTACTTCTAGACGCCAGCTCACGCATTTTCACCTGTAGTTAGGCTATCCATGTGTCGCCAAAATTACACCGTGGTCCATAAAAACGTGCCACTTTTATTTTTTGAATAGCTCTGTGCAGCATTGGCTGATTTTAATAATTTTTGGCGTGCGACATCAGTTAGAAACTTGACGCAAATAACTCTAATTTTGGCGACCTCACCTTAATACTGTCGCTACAATACCTTGTGAAATGCAGGTTATTGAGTCTGCTGTTGGCGAGTAATGTCAACGTTTGCAGCTTGCATTCGTGCTGGAGGAGAACATTTTGAGCACATGCTGCAACAAAGATGAAGTGATGTGACACGTGTGACTTCTTAAGATGCAATAGTTGCCAATCCTGCTTGTCGCTATTCAGTTAACCCTTTCTGAGCCGACGCGTGGGCTATCCAGTATGAATTCATTGTTGTGCATGGCCAACTACAACTTTTGCATTTCATAAAGTAGTGTAGCGACAGTATTAAAGTAGGGTGGCAAAAACTAAAGTCATTTGTGACAAGTTTCTTCTTAATGTCGATTGCCAAAAATTATCAAAATTGGCCAATGTTTCATGGAGCTATTCAAAAAATAAAAGTGGCACATTTTTATGGACTACGGTGTACAAACAGACTTGTGACAGACCAGACCCTTTCACGTACCTCACTACAGTGAGGATGATCAGAAAGATTAGTATATTTTTAGCAGACTTTTGTTATGTGGAGTAGCTGCAGCGATATTGCAAATGGTCTATATATCCGGACGTGGACGAGAGTTGCTGTGACAGTGACTGCCGTATAAGATACGAGCGTGATAATATCGACAATCGTTGTTGGTCCCATAATCCCATTTGGTCAATAGACGAACGGAAACATTACCGGAACCTGCAGCAAATACATAAGTTCTGGTCTGCGCAACGGACACGGTATAAATGAGGATTTTCGATCCACAGAAATTTGAAAATCGGTTAAAACGAACAAAAAAATTTTTTTAAGAAACAAATACAGCATTAAAAAACCAGCCCTAACAGACTGCCAAAAAATCTTAGGCTATCATCGTTTTTACTGTTTTTTTTTTCATTTTTTTAGATTTTTTTGTGTTTTTTGTTCTTGTTAAAACATAAACGTACAAAATTACAAATATGATTTATTTTTCATGTGCAAATTGCGTTCAGCTGTTTTTGATCTGTACATTCAGTACATTTCGGTTTTTATTCTTTGCAAATGGTAGGTCGTTGTTTTTAATTATTTGAGTTAGATATTCTCTGCGTGTATAATGGCGAAAAAAGTAGCGATTGGAAATATCTGCAGTTTAATGTTTTTTGCATGTTTTATAATGTTTTTTAAAGTACAAAACATGTTTTTATGTTTTTTATTTGCAAATCAATGTTTTTAACATCTATGGTCTGTAGCTTTTGCTATTAAAGCCAGGACGAGACTTTTTGACGAATTCAGATCAATTTTTGCTACTGTGATGCTTACAAACGTTCGACGATAAAAAACATACTTTTCTTTAAGTGCTGTTTAGTTTCTAGTACTATTAATACTATTCAAAAGGAAATAACTAGAGGCATATAATCTGTTCCCATGCACCATGTTCTCGCACAACAAAACTGCAACCAATAATCAGATTAAACTTCGCACGTGTCATCTCTCTCGCCGCTCACCATTTATCAAGACGTGACAAAAAATTGAGCTAATGCTCACGAGACGCGCGAAAGCCTATAGTAGTTTCGGTTCACGCTAAGTTAATATACAAATACAGAATTCTCTATCTGAATCGCATAACGATAGTAGCGTGGCGCAACCTTGTGAAGGATATGGACTTGTGTCGCAGCCCAAAATCGCCAAAAAATCCATAAAACCCTCTATTTTAGCGTTGAAGGTCATTCAAGGTCATTGAATTTGGCTCCAATCGAAAGCCAGTGTATGACTTCCTATTAGTGATTAATAGTAACCTAGGCTCTATCTCGCACCGTTACTGAGATACAGCGACTTATTGGCCAGAAATCGCAAATTTTGCCCACCTCCCTCTCATTTAGGGCCCTCATTCGGGTGACCTCCTTCGAATTTATGGAAAAGCTTTACGGTTCCTGAAACTAGAGTCTTCCAGGCAGCCGATGGTGAAGATTTGGTGATTCTAGCTTGCACCGCTTTTGACTTATCCACCCGTTTGACAGACAGACAGACAGACAGAATTGCGATGGCTAAGACGCGCTAAAAGCAGTAGCTGCTTTCGCGCGTAAAAACGAATGCTAACTCTATGATCCGCCGGGCGTGCAGCATTTGCTGCTTGTGGTAATACGGCCCTGCGTGTGGAAAAACTTTTTACCGTCGATTTCTTAACGCTCTTTTGGTATGTTTTCTCACTCAGTCGACTTAGGTATTTTTCGAACAGTGAGAATTTTTGTAGCAGTTCTAAACATAGAAAACCACGTAATAAATAACACCATTTCGTCAAAAAATCTGCAACAAATACTAGTTAAATTATCTCAGATATTCAAGCCCCTTGAAAGCGAAATGAGGGTAAGTTACCCCGGGCCCCGCGACGTTTGGGGCCCTGCCGTCGTTCAAATATATAAAGTACACTAAAATGTGCAATTTAAAAAAATCAAAAATTTTCTTTCCAGAAGGGCCCCACAAGAATGTTTCCCCGGGCCCCACTGTGGCTCTCGACAGGCCTGCAGAAATGTCTGCAGTCTCGATCGGTACAGTAGACTTTAACGGGTTGGTCACTCCTGACGGCACCCGTAGAGTCATTAACGGCCAACCAGTTATACCACTGCAGACATTGTACTAAAACTGCTGATAATGGGCGGGCAGTACGAGCGCGACTGTGGTACGATAGGTTGTTGATTCAAGGCGTCGTGTCGAGCTCGGCTTCCTGACTCCAGAATGATTCGCCAGGTGGCTCTGTGACGTACTGTAACTGGTAGCGGTAACGTTGATTGGGCAGCAGTTCGTTAAGCAGTAGAACATTATCACTCAGGTACTGACTGACGTAGTCGCTGTCGCCCACACGCCGGTAACGCACCTACAATGCAGTAGCATCATTCTTTGAATTAACTCGTATATAGGAAGCGATACACATCAGAAAAGAACAAGGCATGTCGATGAACCGAGACGAGGTGTCCCAGCTGCTAATCCACACATCTATGATTACCGCTGCAGCGACACCTGGCGGACAGTCGTTCTGAAGAAGTCAGCAGCGGTTGCCGAAACGTCAGCAAACCAGTTAGCAAAAGTCATGATTTGATTATGCGTGTATGCCTACACATTTGCAAACTCAAATGAAATACGGCAAAATAGCCTATATCGTTTAACGTTTATAAAATAAGACGCAACCAACAATGTATAAGAACTTGGATATTATTACCTGGTAGCCGACGACATTGCGGCCTGCGGCCTGGGAGCAGCTGGCATCAGCGGGAGCGCGGGGCCATGTTATGAATACCGTCACATGGTGGGACACCTGTCACAGTTACAGACAACGTCCATGCACTTTCAATCGATCGATCATTCATTGCGCCAAAACGCAGCGCACATACGTATATTTGAATTTAAGCACAATACGAAATACTATGAAAATGAATAAAGTTAAATAAACGTTACTGTGAAAATCGGATCAATGAACGACCGAACGTCTAAAGAAGGGGGCGGCCATCCGAACGGTCGTCAAAAACACCGACTGTTCGGACGGCCATTAGGACGGCCGTTCGGACCGCCAGTGTGACCCTTCCTTAGCGCAAAATTGCAAGAACGTTTTGGACCGATTTGTTTGCAAATCTTTATTTAAAGGCTACCGACCGTGACGCCGAACTTGGTATGTTGAAAGTCAGCTGCTGATGCTGCTGCTGATGATGATGAAGATGATGATGATGATGATGTCTGCTGATCTTGATGTCTTTTAAACTTCGGCGAAGACGACGACGAATCGTTGACAAGCTGGCTTTCCGCTGAAAGAGTGTCACCGTCAGCATCGTTAGCATCATCGTTTTCGTCTACTCGTGTCTGGTTCTGCATCTGCTCACTGTCAGCCAGTGACCCATTCAGCGCCGTGGTGATCGATGTCGTGTTGAGCCAATCTTCCAGCTCAACTGAAGTAAACCACAAACAAAACTAAAAGGCGCTCGTGAGAATGCATATCTTCGCTAAGTGAAGTAATTTAAACATTACTATACTACGACTACTAACTAATACGCAAAGATCTCTGAAATAGCTCGTATACAAGCCGTTATAGCCAATTTTGTCTCAAATTTCGTTGCCATGGCAACAGGGGTCGGTCAAGAGTAAATACATAAAAAGGGAGGGAGAAAAGAAGGAGTAAGGGAAGGAAAAGTAATAACAGCACATGCCAGCGTTGCGACTTGTGCTTTAGAATGACGTCATTGCTATTGTGACGTCACTCACGCGTCTCTGCACTATGAGTCATTATGTGCACGGACAGACAAACAGACAGAAAAAGCGAGTACTTAATCTCCACCAATGTTCAATACGTTCACCTTGGCGGAGATAACATTTTGCGATGATATGCCTCGTAAAACGTTTCGATCAATACTGATATCACGGAAGCTGTTGTATAAGCGATGTACCAACTGCCAAATCGATTGGAGGCCAAAAATTCGACCCCACAGCTCACACATTGTCCAGCCGATCTTACTAAAAACTCAAAATTAAAAAAAAAATCCGGCATACGACCCCCTTGCAAAATTTGGTTAACGTAGGACGACAGGAAGAGGGTCTGTGAAAACAGCGAATTTTGGCTTACCGGATGGTGCTTCTTGCACGACAGCGTCTTAGCCATCGCAATTCTGCCTTACTGTTCCTGCCGTACTACGTTAATGTCCGTCGTCCGTCTGTCTCTCTGTCCCACGAATGGACTAGTGAAAAACGGTGCAAGCTAGGATCACCATATGTTGCCAGAAAGACTCTAGTTTTAGAATCCGTGAAGTTTTTCCAGAAATTCGAAAGGAGTTACTTGACCGAGAACGCTAAATAAGAGGGGGTAGGAAAAATTTGTTATTTTTAGCCACTAAGTCGCTGTATCTCAAAAACGGTGCCAGATAGGGCCTACGTTACTATATTAATCACTAATAGGAATACACTGGCTTTCGATTGGCATTGAAATAAATGACCTTGGGTGACTTTCAACGTCAAAATAGAAGTTTTATTGACTTTTGGCGATTTCGGGCTGCGACGCACATTTCAAGAGCAAATTGTGCCGAAATCAGATTTCTTGTTTGTGTGTGTATATATATATATATATATATATATATATA